>ENA-UOOE01000042-UOOE01000042.1-fermentation-metagenome-genome-assembly--contig:-NODE-42-length-128172-cov-28.037997_pt1 | contig 128172 bp, 127 predicted proteins | sample MGYA00245776_ERZ724021 | MGnify/ENA primary metagenome ERZ724021 (study PRJEB28704, sample SAMN03018321) | fermentation metagenome | biome: anthropogenic terrestrial biome; feature: soil... | reverse complement strand
ATTCGCAAAGTTACTGCTTAATCATAGGAAAAAGTTAATTATGCAAAACTCTCAATGTAAACGATGCAAAAAATATGCGCAAAAAGGCGCGTTACACCGGTCTAATCGGATGGCGGATGACGGTTTTCAATTTTGCCGCGTCGCATCTCCTGGGGTCGGACAGATAGTTCATTTCGGGAACGTCGACAATCACAGGTGTCCGGGGAGGCATGTAGTATTCCTTGTATTCTTTCTTGTAGTCGAAGGGCATGGTAAAGGCATCTCCTTTCATCGCTTTTATATCTTCAGGCTCCGCAGATAGGCTTTCTGTTCGTCGCTGATTCGGTAACTCTCAATTGCCTTCCGAATAGTCTTGTTGTGCGTCCACTTTTCCAACCGCCGGTTCTGAATGATCGGCAGTGCGGCATCATATTGCTTGGCCAGCGCGGTGGCAAAGAACCAGGCAACCATCATCTTGACGTAGTATTCCTCCGTCTGTACGGCAGTGACAAGCTCCAGGATCTCCGGCCGGAAGGCATCGCCCAGATAAAAGCTCATCAGCATCTCAATTCCGAACCGGACCGTATAGATCTGGCCGGATTTCAGCCAGCGCTGAATTTCCCCGTACAGCTCCGGCAGGTGCTTTTTGAACACCTTCGGGGACATCAGATCGCAGGTCGCCCAGTTGTCAACATAGGGAAGAAATTCCTCCAGCAGGCTGATCACGGTATCGTAATCCTTAACCTTTTCGATCAGAAACCCGTGCAGGTTGTTTTCCTCGTAATAGTCATGCGGGAGAAGCTTGAGAAATTCCCCGATTTCCGGTTCTCCTGAAAGCTCTTTGGCCAGCTTCCGCAATGCCGGGGTACGGACGCCAATCACGGTATCCGGATCCACCGTGGGGATCAGCTTGCAGTTAAAATCCTTATAGCCCAGGTCCTGCAGTTCAAACAGCTTGGCCTGAATCTTCGCCTGTATTTCATGCATTCGATCGTCTTCCTTTCGTATGGCGGTGATTTGATATTTCCACCCTACTTTAAAATAATCTCATCCGGAAAAGCTGTATTCCTGGATATATTCCACATCTTGTCAATATAAGCAGTAGTATAGACCTGTTCAATGTAGTGATAATAATATGCTCCTTTAGCCGTAAGATAATATACATTATTCTTTTTGGCTATTAATCCGGTCTTTAAGCCCACCCATAATTCCAGGCCATACATTTGATTAAGCGGCTTACCAATCAGTTCCTGAAACTTTTGCGGATGAATTTCCATAGCATAAGCATTCCAGAAAAGATAGTAAGCTGCTCTTTGCCTTAAGGTAAAATCTATAGTGAGTGCGGTCGGAACTCGGTCTTGCTCAACTTTCCGGATATAATCATCTAAAGAAAAGGTATTAATCTTAAACTCCCGCCGCAATAAAGTGGCCGCCGAAACCCCAAAACCCAAATAACTATCTCGGGTGATCGATGAATATTTGCCCGTATTCTTTTGTGCAAAGGTCCAGACAGAGGTTCTTTCCCTTCCGGTTCTCCGGCAGTAATTAACGATACTGGTCAGCAGTTTCTTTTTTCCTTTTTCCGGCATTGGTTTGTAATCGTTGTCATTAAAAGTGAAGTCTATAAAGGGATAGGTTGATATTTGGGTGGCACCATTGGAAAAGGCCTCTTCAATATCCTGGAGCAATATATCTTCCGTTTGGCCGGGCAAGGCAAATATTAGATCAACATCAACTACGTCAAAATCGGCCTTTTGCACCAGCCGCAGCCTGGCCGCAAAGTCACTATTTTTCCGGCCTAAAGCTGAAAGGCTTTCCTGGTGAAATGATTGAATGCCGATGCTCACCATCGTAACCCCGGCTCTTTTGATTTGAACTAAAGCTTCCGGATTTATATCATCGGGATGAAGTTCCATCCCGATACCCTGTTGGATGATAAAATATTTCTTCAAACAGTCGATGATGTCTTTTAAATGGTCCAACATCAAAGCCGGGGTTCCACCGCCAATGTACAGACTGGTTACTTTCTTTTTTGTTTTCAACCGGGACCCTGCTATTTCAATTTCTTTTAAAAGGGCCAATTTATACTTTTCAGCAGTTTCACGGTGGTAAACAACTTTACAATAGGGACAAAAGCTGCAAAGACTGCGGCAAAAAGGAATATGGACATAAAGTCCCATTTCCGGCTCATCGGCATAATCCAGATAATTGCCGGATGTATTTTTGAAAACGAACGGCTGGAAAGAACGGGTCAACCATATACGCAGCAGTGAAGTAATTAACATACTTTGAATTCTCCTAAATGTATTTGAGATAAGTTCTGAGCATATCAAGGATTACTTTAACATGTCCGCTAAATACTAAGGCATATTCGGCTACAAAAAAATAGCCGCAGCTATCACACAGATTTTCGATTTCAATACATCTTCCGCAAACGAATTGGTGTCCATTTTCCATCACCACACACTGGTAACAGGGCCTGGGGAAGGTATTCTCAATAAGATAAGGAAAGGCACTTTTCAAATTAAAGATGGGATATTCTTCTTCCAGCAACTCGGAAATCTGATTACAGCAGATTTGTTTTTCATTCCTGGACAGGATTAGTTCTTCCGTATGAGGATACGGGGTATGAAAATTAAAAGAAACCGCCCGGATATTTTTTTGCTTTTTAGCGATATCACCAACTACCCGAATATCATTCCGGTTGATTTTATTTATCGCCATATAGATGCAAATATTGGCCGAAGGCGCATTCTCAACATTATTTATAATGGTATCAAATGTATTCCCGCGAATTATATTATGGTTTTCTCTGCCGCCATCGAGGCTTAGCAGAATCATATCCGCCTCCGGCAGATCCAGGCTAATTGTACCGTTGGTCACTACAACAACAAGTAAAAAGCCCATACTTTTAGCTTCTATTACTAGATCCCGGAGCGTTTTTTCCCTATCCTTCCATAAGAAGGTTTCTCCGCCGCAGAAGAACAGTATACGAATACCCTCCCGGTAGAGCTTTTCCATATCCTCTTTAATTTGCAGATAGGGATAAATCACCGACGTTATATTATTGACCGCGCAATGCTTACAGGAAAGATTGCACTTGTCCGTCAATATGACTGTTCCTAAAATAGGTTTCTTTCTGTGCCAAAGGATGGTGCTGAGGCCAAATGCGGAAAACTGCAACAATGTGGATAACTTCATTAATTTCTCCTCATTTTTTCAATGAAATGTATGCTAGTTCTAGTTAAAAACCAATTCTCTAGTGATAGTAATCAATTCCATCAGACCGGCACAAATCCCTGCCACTAAATATAAATGATATTGAGGATGATTTATATAAAGAGCACTGAAATTTGAAAATGTGCAAAAGAAGCAGATAAACTGGAATTCATAAGGAATAAGAAAAAACAGCTTTTAGTTTTTTGCCTAAAAGCTGTTTTTTGATGTGTTACGCTATACGCCTTTCATTTTCAAACTGGCAAACGGATAGAAATTTTTATTCATACTCGCATGTAATTCCCCGCGCAGGTCGGGATGCGCTATAGCGATTAATTCTTTGGCCCGTTCCCGTCTGGTTTTATTTCTCAGATTAGCGATTCCATACTCGGTAATCACATATTGCGCATAAGTCCGGGGTACAGTAACCGGGCTTCCTAAAGGCAGTTCAGGAACAATGCCGGAAACCAGGCTATCCTTCATTTTTCTGGCTGCATTCAGCAAGGTGATTCCTTTGCCGCCCGGTGACCAATAGGAACCTATCATAAAGTCCAGTTGGCCCCCGGAGCCGCTTATCTGCTGATGTCCCAGGCCTTCTGAATTGATTTGACCGCTTAAGTCCACCATTAAGGCCATATTCATTGCCACCATATTGGGATGTTGAGCGATAAAAACAGGACTGTTGGTGTAGGACGCCGGGTAGATCTCACAGGATGGATTGAGCCTTACATAATCGTACATATCCTTATCACCCATACAGAATGTTGCTACCGTTATTCCTTTATGAATGGGTTTTTTCCGGTTAGTAACTATGCCTTTTTCGACTAGATTCTGCAAGCCAATTGGAAACATCTCAGTAGTAACGCCCAGGTCCTTTTTCCCCTCCAGACCGCTCACTACTGCCTCCGGAATCCCTCCAATGCCCATTTGAATTGTATCTCCGTCATTAATTAACTCCAGTACATATTTAGCAATAGTCTTTTCTGTTGCCGATGGTTCACCTCGCCCAAAATTTGGCATGGGCTGCGAGTTCTCCACGAAATAGTCAAATTCGGAGATATGCATCCAGTTATTTCCGAAAAGAGTGGGCATTTGATCATTGACCTCACCTATGGTAACACGCTGTTTACCTGAAGCCCTGCCTTTCCTGATAGCATCCATCGTATGAAAATTGCTTAAGCCAAGATTGACATAGCCCTGCGCATTGGGCGGCGTAACCATAGCTATAAATACGTCGGACTTGGCAGCATATTTGTCTGCCACATCAAGCGTTGTACACGGTAAAAAATCGGCCTGCCTGGTGCTTCCCATTTTTCGGACTGCTGCCGTACCAAAAGCCGGCGCAAAGTTTATATGCCCGTCAATTTGGGCCATAAATTCAGGATCGTAAAGTTGGGAAGGACGTATTTGTATCGTATCACTGAGCCATACCTCCTGTAACTTTTCCCAACGCTCAAAAATGGCCTTGTACATATCGGGGGAACATTCTCCCACCGCCAGACCGGTGCCAACAAAATCACCGGATTTTATAGTTGCGGCTGCTCCCTGGAGAGTGGTCAATTTTTTTTGATATTTCTTCTCCCAAGTTGACATTATTATCTCCTCCTTGATAGAAGTTATCATGCAAAACTAAATACCGGCCTTGCTGCATCACCGGCTGAATATTTATCTCCCGGAAATACTTTATGCCCTAATTTGACCTTTTTACCGATCAGATCCATGGTGATGGTTCTGTGATCAATATCAATCAGATTTCCGAAAATCCATGGTCCTTCATCAAGTTCCACCATTACGATGGTTATAGGCAGTTCGCCCTCCCGGCCCTCCGATCCAATATAGGAAGTAGTGAAGCTGACGATTTTGCCGGTACCGGCCATTTCGACAATTTCCAGATTAGTACCGGCACAATGATGGCAAACCATCATCGGCGGGCAGGTGTACATCCCGCAATCATTGCATTTCAGTCCCAGTAACTTATCTTGCTTGAGAGCTTTGTTGTATTCTTTAAAAGTGAGCTTATATTCCATATTAAAAACCCCCTTATTGGTTGGCATAGATGATGCTGACCAGAACGCCGTCTCCGCCCAAAGTATCCTGCAGAGCATATTTAGCTCCGTCTACCTGTCTGCCTTGATCTGCCATTTGGCCTCTTAACTGACGGGTCAATTCATAGGCCTGGGATAATCCGGTCGCTGCCACCGGGTGTCCCTTGGATTTCAATCCTCCGGACATATTAATCGGTATCTTGCCCCCCAGCCTGGTTTCGCCTCTTTCCCAGGCTTCTCCGGCCGTACCGTATTCGAAGAAGCCTAATCCTTCGGCCGCGATTAAGGCTGCTATACTAAAGCAATCATGCAGTTCACATACATCTATATCCCGGGGTGTTAATCCAGCCATTTTATAGGCCTGTTCTGCCGCCAGTTCCCGGGCTCTAAGCCTGGGGAGGTAGCGGTACTGAGAACTCAGTTTACCGGAGGAAGCCTGACCGATACCTTTTATATAAACCGGCTTATCGGTAAGTTTTTTGGCTGCATCTTCGGAAGCCAGGACAATTGCGGCTGCTCCATCAGAGAATGGGCAGGCATCATGGAGTTGTATCGGGGTGGTTACCATAAAGCTGTTCAGTACATCAGCTTTAGTGAGCAGTTTTTGAATCTGAGCATTGGGATTTAACATTCCATATTCATGAGACTGAACTGATACCGCTGCCATCATTTTTTTCAGCCGGGGCAGAGGTATTTTATACTTATCTGAATAAAGGTGAGCCAGTAGAGCAAATGCAGCCGGGAATGTGAAACCGGCCGGGTACTCATAACGGCTGTCACCATACATGGCAAAAGTCCTTGTGGCCAGGGGAGTCCCCATGGCTGTAGCCCGTTCCACTCCTCCTACCAGTACAATGTCATAATATCCTGAGGCTACCCATATAAAAGCATCCCGGATGGCTATACTTCCTGACGCGCAGGCGGCTTCAAACCGGTTGGCGGGAACATTAAAACAGCCGATATCGTTGGCAAAGAAGGATTGCACCATCCCCTGCCCTTCAGAAAAGTCTCCCAGTACATTACCGACATTTATAGCTTGAATATCCTTCGGGGTTAAGTTTGATTCAATGATCGCATCCATAGCTACCTCGGATAACATTTCCACCGATGTTTTAGGCGAATTGAAACAGAATTTACTGTGTCCTCCACCTAATACAACAACCTTTCTCATGTTTACTCCTCCTTTTCAGTGCCTTACTTGCACTCTTCTACTTCGGGGCCAGACGGATGGCTCCATCCAAGCGGATCGTTTCCCCATTCAGCATAGGATTTTCAATAATCTGTACTACCAGCAGGGCGAATTCTTCGGGTTTTCCCAGCCTGGAGGGAAAAGGAACCATTTTTCCTAAGGCTTCCTGGATATTTTCGGGGAGCGCAGCCATCATTGGAGTTTTATAAAGTCCCGGAGCAATAGTGCAGATTCTTATTCCTTCCCCGGCCAGATCACGGGCTACCGGCAAAGTCATTCCGACTAAAGCCGCTTTACTGGCCGCATAGGCAGCCTGACCGATTTGGCCGTCAAATGCTGCGATAGAAGCAGTATTAATGATTACGCCTCTTCCTGCCTCATCGTTTGGTTCATTCTGAATCATCTTTTCGGCCGCCGTTCGCATTACATCAAATGGTCCAATTACGTTTATTTCCATGGTTTTTCTGAACAGTTCCAGCGGATGAGATCCTTTTTTAGTAGCTATCTTCATCCCGGGGGCTATACCGGCGCAATTTATTACGATATCTATCTGCTTAAATTGTTCCAGGGTAAAGTCAATGGCGGCCTGGACCTGAGTGGAAACTGTAATATCGGTCTTAATAAACGCAGCATTTTCCCCCAGTTCTGCCACCAGCGAAATTCCTCTTTCTTCATTCAGGTCCAGGATAACAACCCGGGCCCCTTTAGAGACCAGCAGCCTGGCGGCAGCTTCCCCCAGTCCTGAAGCTCCGCCGGTGATAACGGCAGTTTTACCCTCGATCTTCATGGTTTATCTCTCCTTCCTTTAGAGACCCAATCCTTTGCTTACAACCAGCTTCATAACTTCGGACGTACCAGCGTATATAGTCTGAATTCTCGCATCAGTCCACATCCTGGAAATCGGGTATTCCTTACAGTAACCGTAACCTCCGAACAATTGCAGGCACCGTGCCGCTACCCGGTTTTCCATTTCAGTGATCCAGTATTTGGCCATACTGACTTCCTGTACAATATCTTTGTGCGCCATATGGTTAAGAATCAATTGGTCAACAAAACTTCGGCCCACCTGGATTTCGCTGGCTATTTCAGCCAGGGTAAACTGGGTATTCTGGAATTGACTTAAAGATTTACCGAAAAGCTTTCTTTCTTTAACATAGTTAAGCGTCAATTCCAGGCATCTCTCCGCCGATGCCTGAGCTGAAACGGCAACCATCAGCCGCTCTTGCTGCAGCTTAGACATGAGGCACTTAAATCCGTTTCCTTCCCCGCCCAGCATATTCTCAGCCGGTACCCGGCAATCTTCGAAGAACATCTCAATCGTATCCTGGGCATGCAGACCTACTTTGGGAATTTGTCTGCCCTTGCTAAAGCCAGGGGTACCGTTTTCAATCAGGAAAAGGGTTATTCCTTTGGCACCGGCAGCAGGATCAGTCTTAACCGCGAGGACCACCAAATCTGCTAATACTCCATTGGAAATAAAAGTTTTGGAACCGTTTATGACATATTCATGACCGTCTTTTATAGCCCGGGTGCGCATGGCCGCCAGATCAGATCCGGCTCCCGGCTCAGTCATCGCAACGGCCAGGATTTTCTCTCCGCTGGTAACTCCCGGCAGGAATCTGGCCTTCTGTTCATCTGTACCATAGGTACCTATATAGGGAGCTACGATATCGCTGTGCAGCCATGTAAATACGGCCCTGACTCCCTGTCTGGCTATTTCTTCGGTTTCTATCACTGAATAAAGAAAGTCTGCGCCGGATCCGCCGTATTTCTCCTCCACCCACGGGCAAAGGTATCCATTATCCCCCATTTTGGTGAATATATCGCGGGAAACTACACAGTTTTCTTCCCATTCATCGTAATAAGGCGCCATTTCAGAAGCTACGAATTTGGCAAAAGCATCCTGAAACATTTTGTGCTCATTAGTAAAAGGTAAAATTCTTTCCACCTGGTCTCCTCCTTTGCTTGCAAAAACCTGATAAACAACCCGGTTCAGCAATTGAGTCGGTATCCCCCCCCTCCCGCTAAGGATGAAATTGAAAAAATAGTTTTGTACCTCTGCCAATCATTAATCGCAATATCTGTGCCAGGTCTATAAATCCCTATCTTACGGGGTTTGTGGCAATGCCTTAATGCCGGCTGAAGCAATTCAGCCTGATCCCACAACTTGTCCCCACTGCAATTCTGAGGCGGCCAACCGCAACTTTGCAGTCTGAGATAAATCAGGCTGCGGATCGCGATAATCACTAACTTTTGTAAGCAGTGGCTCCCTCGGGACCCGAGGGTTTAGCAGGTATTTTTGCAGGATTGATTTTTAGACCGGCGGCAATTAGGCAGACGGATATTGCAACATTAAGCAGAAAACAAAAAAAGACCTTAACGGTCCATTAATTTTGATTTTTATTTATATTGGGGGGCTAATTTTTTAGGAAATTATACTTCTATAAAATAATGTCCAAATTATTTAATTTCCGCTATCACCCGGATATATCCCATACTTGGCTGCTTTTCTCAGAACTGTAGATGGATCTACTTGTAATTGCTTAGCGACCTCGCGGGTAACCTTATAGTGAGCATAAGCCTGTTCCAAAATCTGTCTTTCTACCACTTCGACTGCCTCTTTAAGCGGCAAAACTCCTGAAACCGTTATTTGGGGATGTATTTCGGTGTGATTATTTTTGAGATGCAGGGGCAGGTCCTGGCGGGATAAAACATTGGCACGGGTAGTTACTACAAGTCTCTCGATGATATTCTCCAATTCCCTCACATTACCCGGCCAGTCATATTCCATAAGGATATCTACTACCTCAGTAGTGAGCTCTTTCTCCAGGTTATATTTTTTATTAAAGAATTGGACGAAATGAGCCGCCAGAACTGGGATTTCTTCTTTTCTTTCCCGCAAGGGCGGAACCTCAACCGGAACCACATTTAAACGGTAGTAGAGATCTTTACGAAATTCATTCTTTTCTACCAGTCCAAGTATATCCCGGTTGGTAGCCGCAATAATGCGAACATCGATTGGTATTACTTTTTCTCCCCCTACCCTTATCAGTTCCTGGCTTTGGAGTACCCGCAGCAACTTGACCTGCAGATGAAAAGGCATTTCACTCACCTCATCTAAAAGCAGTGTTCCCCCATTAGCCAGTTCAAAATAACCTGCTTTGCCGCCTTTTTTAGCGCCCGTGAAGGCGCCGGTATCATATCCGAATAATTCTGATTCCAATAGATTTTCGGAAATAGCCCCGCAATTTATTTTTATGAAGGGACCTTTTTTTCGTAAGCTGTTATTATGTATAGCCTCGGCAATGAGTTCTTTGCCGGTTCCGGATTCACCGGATATCAATACGGTTGAATCCACCTGGGCCAACCGAATTACGGTATCAAGCAGATCTTTCATTTTCCGTGAATTAACAATAAGTTTTTCTGAACCTGAGTACTGCATCTGTAGGGAGCGCAGTTCAGATTCGTACAGTTTGCTTAATCCCTGAGCTTGCTCCAGTTTTTGTTTTAACAGTATTAACTCGGTTATATCCCTTACATTGGACACAACCCGAAATATTTTGCCCTTTCTATCAAAAACGGGAGTTCCGGTAGTTAAAGTCAGCCTCCCGTTGATGGTTTTCTGCATAATGGTTATGGCTCTCTTCTCCTTTAATACCAGGGCACTTACTGATTCAGAAACTACTCCTTTTTCCCTCACCATATCTTCAACATTACGACCTAGCAGTTCACTGCTTTTGATTCCGGTCAGTTTTTCAAAGGCTTCATTGACGCGCAGAGTAATCCCCTCTCCATTGGTTAGATACAGCCCATCATAGGAGGATTCTATGATAGCGTCCATTTCGTTATTTAATTCTTTTACGTTTTCCAATTCCCTGGATATGCTCTCCAGTTCGGAAATATCCTGAAGAACCGCCACCGCTCCTATAATCTCACCATGCTTTTTAATGGGAGTACGATTGGAAATAAAGGTGCACTTATTTATTTCTATCTTCTGAACCAGCTTGCTCAAGCCCGTCTCCATGATTTCCATCAGCCCGCTGTTGGGGGCTACTATCATGAGATCCAAGCCTCGAGCCGCCGAATTGCTTAACCCGAGGAATTTTTCGGCCGCCAGGTTTAATACGTTGATTTTGCCGGTCCGATCGACGGATATAATTAAGTTATGGGTGGAATTTATTATGGTCTGAAATTCGTTAGAAATGGAATTATAGGAATTAAAGTAAACTCTGGCAAGGTCTGTACGGGTAATCATCCCCACCACCAAATTATTATCTACCACCGGCATCCGCCCTACTTCAGGCTTAATAAGGTCTATTACTTCATCATCGGGACAGCCCAAGATAAGGTCCTGTTTCATCACTTCACCGGCCAGTGTGCCCGGGTTTCCGTCCTCGGCCAGGATCCGGTAAATATGACTTTTGGTCAATAACCCCAACAGTTCGCCTTTTTGGTTTACTACCGGCGCACCATCTATCTGGTGATCCAGAAATATCTTACTGACTTCTTTTACCGTATGGCCCGGGCTTAAAACTATAAGTTTGGTACTCATTATTTCATTTAATCTCATAACCTGCTCCCCTCCGGTTTCTGGCCAACCCTACCTGAAGCCGGTGTCTTTTATCAATAAATCCATTTAAGCAGGGCGATATTATTGATGTCTTCTAATACCTACGCCCTTGCTCGTCTGGAAATGCTAGTATTAGCCTAAATAGCATGTTCAATTTGTAGCAAGGCTAAGATCAAAGATTTATGATTCAGGTGTATTGTCGCAACGTTCGGATTGGTATAATGAAGAATAAGAGGTTACCTCAAAATCGATTATCATATAATCTTATTAGCGAGTTCGCATTATGCCAAAAACCATCATTGTAAAGGTGCTATAGTTAATTCCATGCAAGCAGTTTCTCTTGCTGCCCTGCTGGGTATCATTGTTAAGTGAAAATCAATGTGCCAAGCTATACCATTGCAAGTTACAAGTCTTGGAACATGGGGAGTATTATTTTCATCAACATAAAGGAGAATTAAAATGCTTATTAGAAAAGAGACATCGGAAGAATTTTCTCAGATATATGATTTGGTTAAAATTGCGTTTCAAACCGCCAAGGTTTCAAACGGTAAAGAACAAGATTTTGTAAATGAGCTGCGCGGCAGCAGTAATTATATACCGGAACTGGCGCTGGTAGCTGAAGAAAATGGTGAACTGATCGGACATATAATGTTAACCACGACTTATATTGCTAATAATAACAATAAGTTTGAAGCACTGCTTCTGGCACCTGTTTCAGTTGCTTTAGAGTATCGTAATAGAGGGGTCGGCTCCAGTTTGATAAAAAAGGGTTTTGAACTGGCCCGGGAGAAAGGATATACAGCGGTGCTTCTGGTGGGTGACCCGGCTTATTATCATAGGTTTGGGTTTAAATCGGCTGTATCTTTTGGTATCAAACATACCCAGAATATTCCTGATGAGTACGTAATGGCGTGTGAATTAGTGCCCGATGCATTTAAAACCATCAGCGGTATAATAGAATGCTGTTAAAAATATAATCGCAGCAAATGGAGGTTTGAGAATGGGATCAATTATGAAACGCAGAAGTATTCGGCAATATACGAATCAAACAGTTAGTGACGAGCAAATCAAGATCCTGCTGGAGACAGCTATGTGTGCGCCTTCGGCCGGGAATGAACAGCCCTGGCATTTTGTCGTGATTAAAGACCGGCAGCTATTGGATGAGGTACCAAAATATCATCCTCATTCAGGGATGATTAAGCAGGCATCGGCGGCCATTCTGGTATGCGCAGACCCCAATCTAAACAAATTCGATGTGGATTATTGGGTACAGGATTGCGCTGCTGCGACGGAGAACCTGCTGTTAGCAGTAACTGAGCTGGGATTGGGTGCGGTTTGGCTGGGAGTTTATCCACGACCGGAGAGATTGGCAGGGCTGCGTCAGCTTTTCCATATTCCTGAAGAGGTAGTCCCTTTTGCTTTGGTTCCGATTGGCTATCCGGCCGAGCATAAAGATCCGGAAAACCGTTACCGCGAGGAACGGATTCACCTGAATTGCTGGTGATTGAAAAAGATAAGCCGGACGGTTCATAACCGTCCGGCCGGAACAAATCAATATTTTGAAATACAGGCAAGAATCATAACTTTTATCTAACTAAAATTTTCTTTCTTCTTTATAGTTACAATCAAGACACCTACTAAAATCAGTGCTCCTCCAATAAAGAAATTCAAATCCAACCGCTCATTAAGCAATAACCATCCCAAAAAAGAGCCGACTAACGGCTGGAAGAAAAAGAATAGGGAACCAATTCCGGCATCCATCATCTCCATTCCTTTATTCCATAGAAAGAAAGCACCGGCCGTCGATATTATGCCCAAATACAAAACCCCCAGGATAATTAAAGAATCATTTAAGAGAATGTTGTTAGTTTGAATCTCCCCTAACATAAACGGTGTTGTAAAAACCAGGGCAAATAAAATCGCATATGTGGTTATCGTTAATGAGGAATACCGGTAAGATGCCAGCTTAACATATACAGACAACAAGGCCCATGTTATGGCAGCAGCTACCAGAATGATACTGCCCCAGAAGTAAGTTCCCAGGTTGGGATTCCAACCAACCACAATGGCAACACCAAGCGTGGCTATTAAAAGAGAAACAACCTTTTGTACCGTGAGAGTTTCTTTTAATACAAAGCGAGCAAATATCACAATAAAAGCCGGTGTCGCCGCAGTGATAAGAGCACCGGTATGGGCATCCGACAACATTGTTCCAATAAACTGGCAGGAAATTGAAACAAAATATCCTATAAATCCAATCCAGCCCAAGAGTATCCAGCCCTTGCGATCAATCCGGGAACAAGTGCCGGTTCTACGTTGAACTAGTCTTAAAATCAAGTATAAAAGAACAAAGGCAATCGCATAGCGCAACCACACCAGGGTAAAGGGAGGTATAAATTTAAGTACGTATTTGCTTACTACATACATACCGCCCCAAATACTAGCAGCTAAAGACAAATATATGGCACCTAATACGGTGTTTTTCATTATATATTTCCTCCGTCTCATTTAAAATTTTTCATAAATAAATTTTTTAAGACGGGGTATTTTACAGAACTTAGCTGTTCATTCCCGTCCCGGAAATGAACATTGGTTGATCATTTTCAAATAGATTATCGTAATACATTTTTAATTCTCCTTAGCTAAAATTCAATTTTCCGCCCCATAGTATATCACAAAATGGGACGATATATATCCAAAAAGAATAAATTTTTATAAAGGAGGAGGGGGAAAAGAGGATGTTTTTTATATATGGAATTGCTGCTTTTCTAGCAGCGGGAATAATTCCTACTGTTTTGATAATTACGTTTTATGAGAAAAAGCCTATTAATCCATATTTGCCGGCATTAGTAGTATGGCTGCTGGGTTTTCTTATCCATGCTAATGGTATGGTAAGATCTATGATGTTTAATGTCGACCCTTTTGGTCAAGTATTAGCATTATCGGTAATGGCAATCACAGTTATAAGTTCCGTTATTTCCTGGGTGATTGCCGAGATATGGACCAGAAATAAGAATATAGTCAAAATGAAATTAAGGAGACTGGTAATAACGTTAAATATTTTAGCCATAATTGTTCCGCTGCTTTTCATGTTCATTACAAAGATCATTTTTTACGCATATAGCAAAATACTGGTATAAAGGAGACATGTCAAGTGATTTTCTTTGACCTCATCCTGACAGTCAAGCAGCACAGAATATAAGAAAGTGAGAGAACACGGAATTCTCTGGGAAAAAGCACAATAAGTTCCGACAGGCATAGGATTCAAGGGTTAATGAAGATATCTCGTTCCTGCATCTTATGATACAATATGTAATTATTATAGGCGGTCACTGAATCTACAGTGGCCGTCTATTATATGCACATCAATCCACACGACGGTAGACAAGGAATATATTATCCGGTATACTTCTCGTTTTGCTTTTGTGTGAGTTTTTTTTGAATCTCTTCTTCTATATCGGGAGGAAAGGCCCTGGCAAACTGAATCCGGGCCCAAGCCTTGAAATTATCATCGCCAACTGCCCACAAATCATTAAGAAACTTTATCATATGTTCCAGATCAGGGTCAGTCTTGTTATCGCCTACCCGATGAATCAATGCATTTTCAAGCACAACCAGTCCCTTCAATTCTTTCAAAGCCTCATAAAATGCACATTCACCCAGGCGCTCGATTTGACTTTTAACGATCTCTGCCGGAGAAAGAAACATCTCTCCTTCACCGGAAGTAAGCCAGTATTCTGAAGATATAAATTCGTAAGATATTAAACGGATTAGCTGTTCAGATGGAAGTACTCGGCCATTTTCCAAATTCGACACAAATCCCTTACTAATCTTTAATCGAGCAGCAAATTCCATTTGTGTTAAACCGAGGTTCTTTCTTAAGGCTTTGATCCGTTTTCCGATATCCAAATAAAAATCCTCCACAAAATACGCTAATAATTGACAAGTATTCTGAGAATACATTATACTATGTCTATTACTTGATCTAATTTAGATAATATCCCGGTAGCTCTTGAGAGGGGGAATAATCATGGGCAACACCGGCACCCTCACATCTCATAAAGCTGATAACGAACCAAAAGGCATGACTCCTCTGGAAATCAAGTCCGCATTGATACTCCGGGGAATAAGCCTTAAAAACATTGCCGACCGGGCTGGAGTTAGTGCTCCAGCTGTAACCCAGGCTATAAATCAGTACCCCAACAGCCGTTATAAAGGAAAACGCATCCGTAAATACATAGCCGAAGCCCTGGATAAGAATGTCAAGGATATCTGGCCGTAAGCATCGTAGCAGTTTTCGCTTCTTAATGTCTAAACTTAGTTAGGTTAAGAATAGCACATGACAGGCGCAGTAAGCAATGTCGGTGGTAATAGCAAATGGCTATAGTTCAATAGATCAGGAACAAATTTATGGCAGGGGTATTTATGCTTTTCTTGCTGTGAAGCTATTTGGGGGAATTGATGCCATTTTAAATCATTTCTTGTAAAATTCCCAATTTAAGTATGTCTCCAGGGTTGATAACATATTCCCACAGCTTATCATGATTTTGGTTTATTGTTACGCATTATTATAGTTATTGTTACGCATTATTATAGTATTTTAACAATTATTTCTTTTTATGTGATTTATAATATGCTTTATTAGATGAGAAAGCGGTGATTTAAAATTGCAACAAATAAAACAGCACTGGAATGATATGGCAGGCGTTAAGCAAATGTTTAACTTACTTATCGAAACGTATGATCAAGGAGCTGTATTTTGGATTGCTGACCTGGAGAAAATAGTCTATAAAAAAGCATCCACTGAATTTGACCTGCCGAATATAACCGTAGGAGGTAAAATCATCGACGGCGGTATCATCAATGAAGTAATAACGGGGAAACAAGTAATCGAAAAACACCTGGAAAAAGATATATATGGAAAGCGCATGAATATAATAGCCGGCCCGCTTTGGTCAGATGACGAATCGGATATCATGGGCGGTTGGGTGCTGGCTCAGCCTAAGATTCATAAGGTAGCTTCATCTTTCAGGTTTTTTGCTCCTATCGTAGCGGAGACACTCCCTGAAGGAGGCATACTGTATCTTACCGATAAAGAAAAATATGTTGGGGTACAAAACTCTACGAAGTTCAATACTGATAAAATTAAAATTGGTATGGCGCTGCAAGATGGACTCCCGGCCATGGACTGTTTAAAAAGCAATAAACATATTTCCAGAGATGTAGATGAAGGAGTTGTTGCCCAAGCTAATTGTTATCCTTTATTTGATGATGAATTTAATGAAGTTGTAGGAACTTTGGGCTTGACTCTCCCGCGTGAGCTACAGCATAATCTCAAACAAATGGCCAACAGGCTGGGGACTGGACTTACCGAAATATCTGCGGCCATGCAAGAAGCTGCCGCCTCGGTTAGCGAAATTTCCGTAAGCCAGGATAACCTTCATAAGGAATTAAAGGTAGTAAAAGAGGATTCTGACGAGATCAATAAGATTATAGCTTTTATTAAGCAAGTTGCTGATGAAACTAAAATGCTAGGCTTAAATGCAGCTATCGAGGCTGCCCGAGCCGGAGATAGTGGCAGAGGATTTGCGGTTGTCGCGGAAGAAGTTAGAAAATTATCGAACGAGTCTAAGGAAACCGTAGAGAAAATTAAAAATCTATTAGTTCAAATCGATAAATCAACAACAAACACCCTGAACCAGTCTGACTTAACGCTTTCGAATACCCAGCAGGTTGCGGCAGCCACTCAAGAAGTAAATGCCAGCATCGAAGAAATGACAGCTCTCGCTGGAGAATTGGATGGTGTCGCATCAAAATTGTAAATGAAGCTCTAAGGGAAAGCACGCCAGACGTCTGGCTCGGAACAAGCAAAATCATATCCAACCGGTTTTCGGGAATCGACATCTAGTACTAGATTATCATTGAGAACCGGTCCTTTTATATCATTGCCAATAATAAATATTTTTACTGCGTTATCGTTAAATTACCATATCGGGTTAAAACTGTACTCTTCTAATGATACAACTCATACTGTAGCAAGGAATAAATCCAAACTTTATAAAACGTTAAATTATACGAGGCGGAATAAAAAGGTGTTTAGCGTAAATAAACGGGACAGAAGATTATCTGTAATAATAATTACTACTGTTATATCTTTTATAATAAGTTATATTTGTATTCACTATAAAATCGATGAAGTATATCGAAATTTATTTTATGTCCCGCTTTTATTATCATGCTTTTGGTACGGTAAGAAAGGATTTTATTATTCTATAGGCATAATCGGGATATATTTATTATTTTCAGTAAAGTATGGTTCTGAACCTTTTTGGCAAACATTTATTTCGCTAATTGTATTTATAACCATAGGTTTTATAATCTATAGGCTAACCGAAAATGTTTCGGAAGAGGAAGGCCACCAAAATAAAATTTATCAGATGAGTTATTCTGACTATCTAACCGGGGTTTATAACAGAAGATTTATTGAAGAAGAAATTATCCGGATTGATAGGGAAGAAAATCTTCCGCTATCTATAATAATGGGAGATGTAAACGGTTTAAAACTATTCAATGATGCTTTTGGGCATAAAAAAGGTGACGAACTTATTAAAAGTGCGGCTAAAGCCATTAAATCTACCTGTCGAGCTGGGGATATAGTAGCCAGATGGGGTGGAGATGAATTTTTAGTCTTACTTCCTAAAACTAAAAAAGAAGAGGCAGAAAAAAAAGTAATGAGAATTAAAAATGCCTGTAATACTATGAAATTCAATTCTCTAAGTGTTTCAATTGCTCTTGGCTGGGCTACAAAGGAAAGTCAAGCCGAAGATCTAAGCAGAATATTAAAAATCGCCGAAGACTATATGTACAAACATAAATTTACCGAGAGTTATAGCATCAGGTCAAACATAATAAAAACAATTTTTACTACCTTTCAAGAAAAAAGCCTTAAATTAGAGGTCCATTCCAAACGAGTGGGTTATTTGTGCGAGCAGATGGGAAAAGCCATGAATTTAAGTGAAGCGGAAATAAGCGAACTCAGGATCAGTGGTTTACTTCATGATATTGGCAAAATTGCTATAGATAAGAGTATTCTCAATAAATCATTCCAACTTACAGTGTTAGAGTGGAATGAAGTAAAGCGCCATCCGTATATCGGTTATAGGCTATTAAGTTTCTTACCGGAAATGTTGAATATATCTCAATATGTATTGTATCACCATGAGAGATTTGATGGGAAAGGCTATCCTCAAGGACTAAAAGGGGAAAAAATCCCCCTTTTCTCAAGGATAATAAATGTGGCGGATTCTTATGATGCCATGACAAATAAAAGGGCATATAAAGGAGTTTTACCTAAATATATGGCAATTGAAGAACTTATCAGGAATAAAGGAACCCAGTTTGATCCCCATATAGTAGATGTCTTTATGAAATTACTGGAATCCCATGAAGCATCAGCCAACGGTTAGGAGACCAAATTTTATAAGCAGTTGCTCCTTTAGCGAGCCGTGATAAGGCAGTCAAATCCATTCCTGACATTGGGTTATTATATTATGCGTCGTATGCGTCGAAATACAATATTTATCTTTTTGCGATAATACCGAATTTTGGCCATCTTTCGGTACCCTTCATAACAGGCGTTGATTTTCTCCTCATAAGCTACCGGGTTATCCTGGCCAGCATCTGGCAGCTTGCGGGTTGAGAATGTTTCCGTATCGTTCACCCAAACAACAGATAGGTTATGATGTTCACCAGGAAAAACACAACCGCTCCCGCCAGCCAGACATAAATCACAAGGGTGTAGGGACTGAGTTGGATTCCTTTTGTCACTGCAACCTGCCTGTATGTAAAAGGCGTGTCTGCTTGCCGTTGTTCCTGTATCAGCCAAGACTTCAGGCGTTTCACCCGCCTGGGCGGATTCCGTTTGTTGCGGAGCAGGGACGTTAACAACAGGTTTTACGGGAGACTGAACGGTTATGGGTAATATCATAACCAGCAGTACACATAGCCAGATGTAATACTGCCAGCAGCTGCCGAATATCCTTTGGGTAACAGGCTTAAGCAGCAGCAGCACCAAGGTCAAAATTGCGCCTATTGCAGACTGCAGCAACAATGATTTAAATAGTTGTAACAGCATGACAGCCTCCCTATTTTAAATCAAATAGCTCTTTTAGTTCAGCAATGTCTTCATCTGATAATTCGTTGTTTTCAAATAAGGAAGCAACCAGGTTTTTAACGGAACCGTCATATAGTTTACCGACAAATTTTTTTACCTGAGATATTTTGTATTCTTTTTCATCCAGCAAAGGTTTATAGTAATATAAATATCCCTTTTTCTTTCCTTCCACAGCGCCCTTTTTCACCATGCGGCCAAGAAGAGTAGCTACAGTGGAATACTTCCAGTTTTTTTCAATCATTGCATCACAGACATCCTGCACCGACAGCGGCAGTTTTTTGCCCCACAGAACCTTCATAATTTCAAGTTCGGATTCACTAATTTCCGGTCCTTTTTCCATCTTATCACTTCCATAGTATTTATTTTACATATGTAATATACATGTATACTACAGCTGTAAAATAAGAATGTCAAGGCTTTTTTTAAATGCCGTTTTCAAAGTACTATTTTCATAAATAATTATAACTTCCGGCTATGGGGGTTAATAAAAAAATACCAGATTTCCGTCATAACATCGAAAATCTGGCACTGGTCTCAATAATGTCTTTATGCGTTTGTGAACTTATTTCTCGGCTAAAAAAGAGTACAGCCGATAGCCTCCACTGATATTCTTAACATTATAGCCCATTTGACGAAGGATGCGGTTAGCGATATAGCTTCTAAGTCCCACTTCGCAATAAGCTAATATTTCTTTATCCCTGGGTATCTCCTCTATTCGTTCCCGAATCTGGTCTACCGAAATATTAAAAGCTCCATCTACTTTTCCTCCTTTTAATTCTGCCGACGTGCGTACATCAAGCAGAAGAGCTCCTTTAGCCATGTGTTCCGGTACCTCGCCCCATTGAATTACCTCGATATCATGTTTAATAATATTAGCCGCTGCATAGCCTATCAGGTTAACCGGGTCTTTGGCGGAAGAGAAAGGCGGAGCATAGGCCAGTTCCAGTTCCTGCAGATCAAAAACCGTCATTCCGGCTTTTATTGCTGTCGCCAGCACATCTATCCTTTTATCGACCCCTTTTTGGCCCACTATTTGCGCTCCCAATATTTTTCCTTCCTGCGGGGTGAAAAGCAGTTTGATGCACATCTGATTAGATCCGGGATAATAAGTAGCGTGAGAACTAGGGTGAATATGACAGGTCAAATAGTTATAGCCCAGTTTTTTTAGCGATTTTTCGTTTTTCCCGGTTACGGCGGCTGCCGTATCCGCTACTTTAACAATAGCGGTACCCTGTGATCCACGGTATTTCACTTCACGGCCGGCAATATTATTGGCAACTACCCATCCCTGGCGATTAGCCGGTCCGGCCAGAGGAACCACAGCCGACTCACCGCTGATAATGTTTTTTATTTCAATTGCATCCCCGGCTGCGTATATATTGGGATCTGATGTTCTTAAATATTCGTCCACTACGATACCGCCAGATGGACCTATGTTTAACCCGGCTTCCCGGGCCAGGATATTTTCAGGTCTTACTCCCATTCCGATTATGACCATATCAGCCGGTACGCTTTTTCCGCTTTCCAGTTTAACATTACTTACCTGGGATGATCCTTCCAGTGCTACTACCCGATCAGAAAGGCATAAGTTAATATGCATCTTTTTTAAATGACTTTGCAGTATAGCCGCCATTTCCGGATCGAGCGGGTCCATAACCTGATCGTTAGCCTCCACAATCGTTGCCGATACCTGACAGCCTGCCAATACTTCAGCCATTTCCAGACCAATTGCCCCTCCGCCGATAATAACAGCGGCAGCAGGTCTATATTCTGCAATATGTTGTTTTACCCTATCGCTATCCGGCACATTTCTTACCCAAAAGACATTGGCTTTTTCTATTCCGGGGATTTGAGGTACCACCGGAGAGGCACCCGGGCACAGCACCAAGTAATCATACTTCTCACGGTAGATTTCATTATTTAACAAACTCCTTACTTGTATTTCCTTATCGGCCGGAAAAATCTTTTCTACATTACTCATGGTGCGAACATCAATATTAAATCTGCTGTGCATTGATTTGGGAGTTTGAACCAGTAAACTCTTTCTCTTTTCTATAGTGCCCCCTATATAATAGGGAAGGCCGCAATTAGCAAAAGAAATATCTTCTCCCCGTTCGAACATAATAATTTCGGCTTGTTCATCAAGGCGTCGCAAACGTGCGGCAGTACTGGCCCCTGCAGCTACACCACCCACGATCAGTACTTTTTTATTCATTTTAATAAACCTCCCGCCTTTCAACTTTTTAGGATTAAGGGTGGGATTATAATCCCACCCTTAATCCATTATACTATTTAGTTCTATTTAAACTCATATGCCAAAATATTATTAGGATCGACTTTTTTGAGTGCCGCCAGTTCTTCTTCAGTTGGTGGCTCCATTACCGGTACATTGGTTTCATCGATTATCCAACCGGTGTTTTCTTTCACTTCTTCAATGGTAGTATAGGGGAAAATACAGTCCAGCTTGAGGAACTTCTCACCCGCCGGTTTGCGAAATATACATAAAGGAGTAATTAAAGTAAAGTCTTTGTCCAAGGCCGGCTTGGTTGTAGCAAAATCTACATGTTCCACAAAAGTTCTCTTATCATGGTTGCATTTCCAAATTGTAGTTCTGGGAGTAACTGGAGTTAAAGTAGCACTGCCCGCGCCACCGGGGCCTCTAAGTTTAGGATGGTCATAATCCGGGCCGCCTAAATAAGACATGGCAATACGTCCTTCCTTATCCATAGCCAGGCAGGATAGAAAAGCAATGTCGCCTTTGCCTGAACAAAAAAGGTCGAAGATCTCGTCCAAACCAAACGTTGCTACCGAACCGCCATAGGTGTTATAATCCAGCGTTGAAGGTGTTTTCGGAGGATTGATCCAGTCATGATCCAGTCCATCACTAAGAGTTACATAGGTATATTCTTTGCCTAAAGCTTTGGCTGCCTTCATAGCCACCATGGGAGTGGATGAAGCAAGGCCGTGGAATACTACATCGCCCTCTTTGATTTCACGAATAATGGCGGCTGCCATCATTTCCGGTTTACCGTAATCTTTACCGTATTCCATGCTTACAGCCTCCCTTCCAGCATTTTAGCTGCAAATTGCGGTACTTCATTAGCCTTAACAGCTTTTTGATATTGTTTGTGGGTACCCCAATCTACTTCCGGATGTTCCGGCCAGCAAATACCATGTCCGGCTCCGCCAGGCAGTTCAACTACTGCTTCTACCAGCATATGCGGAATAGTAGTAAGTTTAGGTTCTTCCTGCATTCTGTAAGTTCCAACGATGCGTTCAGTAGTGATTATAGTCTTCTTAGCCGCCCGGGCCAGCAAAGCATCCTGATAATTGGGGCCAAGTATCCGGCAGTTGCCGTATATATCGGCTTCCTGAACATGAATAATTGAGTAGTCAGGTACTAAAGCCTTTACGCATACGACTTCCGTACCATCGAAGGGGCTTTTTACTACCTGGAAGAATTCAGGTCTCTGGGCCACCAGGTCGCTTCCCCACATACCGCCAACCGGAAGGAAAGGTACTCCATAAGCTCCCGCACGGAGAGCTGCAATCTGCGCAGTTCAGGAGCCTTCCATGGCTTTCGCCCGGGGATGCTCTCCTTCCATAGCCTGACGTAAACCAGGAGCCAGGCCGGCTTCATTTTCTAATCCGAAAAAACCGAAGTAAGCTGTATCAGCCTGACCGGAAGCCATCATGACATCTGCGGCAATACCTGGCGCCGCACCACATATTTTAAGGTTTTTCAGAGGCTGCTGGGTAAGAGCCAGAGAAAACATTAAGGGATTGCGGTGCATACCATTTCCGCCCATAGCTATCAGCATATCATCTTTGATAAGCTTAACTGCACTGGCCAACGGCATAAGTTTTTCCTTCATTGAACAATCCTCCCTTTATACATTTTTTCGATAACCTCGACTATTTATTACTGGCCTAAACTGCTTTTTCTTTTTGAGTCAGGTATATTGCAATCGCAACAATCATGGCAATGAAACAGAACATAAAAGCCGACTTAAAGGCAGCAGGCGATATAAGGCCTGATGCCAGGACAGGATACTTGGCTATAATCGAGCCCATGATTTGCTGGAAAGTGGCAGCTCCGACAAAAACAAACACATTGAGAAAGCCAACTGCCGTTCCAGCTATTTGGGTATCACAATTCTCTTTGGTATTGGCATAGAGGACTACAAAGAATCCGCCGAAAAAACCAAATAGGAACAGAATTGCACTGAATAGCCCGGTGGATATTGAATTGCCCATAAACGTCAGCGGGATCCAGGTCAGCGTATATATGATGCTGCCGATAACAACTACTTTCTTTCTGGATTTTAAAATCTTGTCAGAGATTATGCCTGATAAGGGGCATCCAAAGATCATGCCAATCGGCATCAACATAAGCATTTTACCTGCTGCCGCCTTATCCATACCAAAAACATTCTGCAGATAGGGGCCGGCCCATAAACCCTGAAAACCCATAATAGTACCATAGAATACAAAGAACATTATGGTGATGGTCCAAAAATTCCAGCTGGAGCAAATCTGTTTCAGTCCCTCGCTGGTTGAAATAGCAGCACCACCAGCCCCAGCTTCGGGCAGGCCCTGGATTTGTTCAATGGAAGCGCCACCGACATCGCGGGGTTTATTCCTTATGAATAAATAAGCCAGAACTGCTACCACAATGGAGATAACACCAACCGAACTCATGGAACTCCTCCAGCCAATCGCACCCATTAAAGCAACTAGTGGCGCTGCGGCTGCCAGAGAACCAAGATTGCCGATAGCCAGCAATATGCCGGAATAAGTGGCAAATTCATCTTTTTTAAACCAATCGGCCAGGATACGCATAGCGGGAACATAAACAAAGCCCACTCCTAACCCGACCAGAAACCTGCCTACCAGAGCCATGTTAAAACTACCTGCCATTCCAAATACGATAGCTCCGATACCGGCAATCAACACGAACAGGGACATAGTCTTGCGTGCTCCCCAAACATCGGCCAGTATTCCGGCCGGCAGCTGTCCAAGGGCATAAGCCCAGAAATACATGGAACTGAATAAGCCCAGGGCAGTTGGAGCAATTCCAAAAGCTTTAACCAGCTCCGGCGCCATTACTGCGGTTGAGGTGCGGTGGAAATAAACAAAGAAATAGGCCAGGGCAACTACAACATATATAACATAGCGGTATTTCAAGGTTTTTTGGATCATGTCCTGAGGTATACTCTTAGAATCATTCATCTGTACCCTCCTCCCAAAAATAAAACATCAAATTAAGATAACTTACAGGGGGAGTGAGGGGGGATTGGCTTGCCCCCCTCCTTTCTCGTACACGGCCCCTTTATTGGGAGCGATGCAGCAAGCTGAAACTATTTTTTTCTTAATGAACCGGTAATATCAACTGCTCTTAAATTAGCCAGTTCTTCTTCCGTAGGTTCAGGTATTACGAAGACATCCGGAGAAACCTTGAGATCCCAGGCCGTATTGGCTTTGATTTCTTCGACGCTGGAGAAGGGGAAATATGATTCCAGATAGAACTCTTTAGTTACCGGATCAGGTCTTAATACTCCTAAATTAGTAATAATTGCACAAGGACCACCGCCGGGGAAATTATATTTTTCCCGGTCATTTCCGCCGTTGATATAACCAGGAGAAGAAATGTAGTCAACTTTTTCCGCAAATCTCTTGGCCTCATGGTTGGCCATTATAATAAATCTCTTGCAGCCGACTGCTATTTCGTTGGCACCACCGCTTCCATTCAATCTTACCTTGGGCATCGTATATTTATGAGCTTTCCATGGAGCGGGAATATCACCCCATATGCCGGTCGTATTAACATTACCGTATTTATCAATTTGCGCCGCACCGATAATGCCAACATCACATCTGCCCGAAGCAACCAAAACCCCCAATGCATCAATGGCATTGGTGAAACTGGTAGCATTGGCTGAAATACGGCAATCTTCAATACCCCAGGGTAATCCGCCCACCGGTGTGGATCCAAATACTCCCCCTTCGGTGAAAGCCATTAAGTTAGGAGCATGATTTTTTTGGGCAAAATAACCTGCCAGCATACTTAAACCTACACCGAAAATCGCCAGTTCACCATCATGCAGTTCCCTTCCGGTTACTATGGCCATCATTTCATTTTTTGTGTAATCCATGATGCTACCTCCTCTCCATGAGTTCTTTTATTTCTTGATCGGTTTTAATCCATTTACGATAGGGATCCATAAGGAATTTAGTCGGGGTACTGGTTAATTCTGCAATTTTATCTTTACCAATCATATCCAGATATTCTTCAATTGTTGCATAACCGTCAACATACTTTTGTCGATATTCCAGATAACCTTCTTCAGTCTTTAAGGCTTTATTCATGGCAAACATTTCTTTTTCATCACTGTCATATACTCCAACTGAACATTGAGGCCATACACCCAACGGCCAATAAACAACAGCATCTACTACTACATCAGGAATTCTTACCAAGTTAGGGAACTGCCGCATGCAGTCAGTATCGACAATAAAGTCAGCTTGCAGGACAACTTGCTTGGCTGCCCGGGAAAGTTCATACCGGCTCCATTCAGTACCCAGCATAATCGCATTGCCGTAGATATCGGCCATAGTAACATGAATAGATGCCACATCAGGCTTGATGCAGGGGAATGCTCCATAAGTCTTGCCGGTAAACGGATCGGTTATATCGGGAATTTTACTGGTCGAAGGCCAAACTTCAGGATTTTGAGCTTCGCACCAGGCTTCGTCACATCCGATATTTACAGTAGCGGGTACAAAAGGCCAATTCAGGGCGCCACCCAGAAGTCGAAGCGGAATTGAACCGTTGGACCAGTCTTCACCTATGGTTTTTCCGCTTTCAATAGCTCTTTTGAGCCCATTGGCAAAACCATAGACTTCCAATCCGGCAAAACCAACCTCAATCTTTTTAATGGCCCCCGCAGCTCCTAAAAGATTAGTCTGCTGGGTATTACAATTGGAAATGACATGCAGGTCTTTTCTACCCTGTTTTAACATTTCCCTTCCAAATGCGATGGAATCAGAACCAACCGGCAGAGCTGCACCATGAGCATACACCATGCCATCCCAGGTGTACTTGGCAACCGCTTCTTTCATCGATATAAGCTTGTTACGCATCTGTTTTCCCTCCTCAATGATCTTTAATTACTGCCAACTGCTTACCAGGAACAAGGACTGCAAACATTACTTCAGTCATCTTTAAATGAATGAAGCAATCAACTTTATCCCTCCTTCCGCTGGTCATGAAACCATTTTGTTGAGCTTGTTTTTTAACTATTTAAAGCGCAAATTACGCTTAATTGGATGGCTGATTAACTGAATAAATTTGCAGGACTTACTAAAAGCCGGTTTAGACCTAGTTCTCTGGGTGAATACCCCAATGCTAAACCGATTAGCTGGCTGAGATATATAATAGGAAGATTAAAATCAATTCCGCGTTCTTTTTCGATCGCTTTCTGGCGAGTGTCCAAATTGGTTTGACACATGGGACAAGCAGTGACTATGGCCCTAGCTCCGGCCTCGCGTGCCGCCTCCAATACCTGCCCTCCCAAATCTAAAACGATAGCCGTATCCGAAACAGCAAAACCGCCTCCGCAGCATTCGGTCTTATGAGACCAGCTAACCGGTTCTGCCCCCAGAGCCTTCAGTAACTTGTCCATAGACACCGGTTGCTCCGGATCATCAAACTGGGTTATACAATGAGGCCGGGTAATAAGGCACCCATAGTAAGCCGCTACTTTTAACCCTTTTAGAGGGTTCTGCACTTTATTTTTAATAGTTTCTACCCCAACCCGATCCACCAAAAATTGCAATAAATGCTCAACGCTGATATCTTTGATACTGTCCGGGTATGTGAAATCCTGAGAATTACGCTTTATTTCATAGCTGGTCCCCTTTAAACGGCTGAAACAGCCGGCGCAGGGAGTCATCAAACAATTCAGCTGCATGTCTCTGGTTAAGGCCAGATTCCTGACATTGAGACTGATGCTCAGCAGATGATCCAGACTGTGGGCCGCAGTTGCACCGCAGCAATTCCAGTCTTTTACTTCTTTAAGGGATATGCCCAGATGCCGGCAAATAATCCGGGTGGAAACATCATATTCTTTGGCCATCCCATGCAGGGAGCAACCCGGAAAATATGCAATATCCATTTCTTATCCCTCCTTTTTTTTCGGATTATTAAACATCTGCCGTACCGTCTGAATCTGTTTTACTGAAGTTAAAACGGGGCGCAACTTTCCTTTTAATAACATCCTGGCCGCCATACCGGATTCATTGAATAAATTGCCAATGGCAAGATTGTATTGAATCATCATGGGAACCTCTGCTACCCGGCCGCGTTTATAAATTGAATCCAGCATGAGCCGGTGAAATGTTTCTACCTGGGGACGGGTAGCGGTAATCCCTTGCTGGTGCGCTTTTTCCCGTAAATAGTCCATTATCCTGGGTATGTTTATACTCGAAGGGCATCGATCCCAACATATATTACAGGCTACACAGATCCATAAGGCATCCATATGCAGCAGGGTATTTTCCTGACCCAGCTTTATAAGCTGGATTATCTTGCGGGGAGTAAAATCAAAAATATGGCCGTTGGAACAACCCCCCGAGCATTTTCCGCATTCATAGCAAGTGTCGAGATTCACATCACAATTGCGTTGAATTTCCTCCTGCAGGGAATAGTTAGTGCAAGAATCAAGCGCCATTATCTTTCCTCCTGTTCATCCTGGTAAAACAGGTTGATTACTTCTGCTGCCGCTGCTGCACCTTGATACTGTGCCCCTGGCAGTTCAATAGCAAAATTACACCCCCCGGCGAAAAACACTCTTTTACCGGCTTTAGCCGGGGAACCGAATTCGGATTCAATAAATCCATATTGATCGGTATTGATCCCAAATGCTTCCACTAATCTGGCCGTCTCTTTCCGGGGGATTACCCCGGTGGCAAGAACCACCTTATCAACCTCTACTTCAATTGGAATCCCCATTAACGTATCCTCAGCCCGAACCAGCAAGCGGTTATTTTGCGGCAATACCTTGGATGCACGCCCCCTTATATAGTGCACGTGTTTTTCTTCGATAACCGACCTTACAAATTCTTCATACCCCTTACCGGCTGAACGGTAATCCATATAGAAGACGTAGCATTTCGTTTCCGGAAAAAGTTCTTTAACCAAACCGGCTTGTTTGGCGGTATACATACAACAAATTTTGGAACAATAAGGGTTTCCTTTAGAGCGGTCACGTGACCCGACACATTTAAAGAATGCTATGGCTCCTGGTGCTTCTGTTTGACTTTTATGGGCCGACCAATCTTTTAACTGGTTTTCAAACTCCAGTGCATCCATTACTCCGGGATATATTCCGTAACCGTATTCTCCATATACCGAAGCATCAAAAAGGTCAAACCCGGTGGCAAGAACTACTGCATCGACTTTCACATTCAATTCTTTGTCACTGTCTTCCAGGATGACTAAGTAACCTTTCTCAACTGGCTCACAGAATTTTAAAGTGGTATTGGTAAGCAGTGTAATATTAGAAAGGAATTTACCAAGCTCCCTGGTTTTCAAATCCAGCATTTCCTGAGGGTTCTCCCAGCGCGGAAAACTACTGCATAATTTGCCTACCATACCGCCAATTTGTTTCTCTTTTTCAATGAGAATTACGCTATATCCGGCCTGACCAATTTTTAGAGCTGCTTCGATTCCGGCAGGTCCGGCTCCTATTACCAGGGCTGTTTTAGCTGTGTTTTGCATCAGTTTAGTCTCCTTTCCCCACACCCAGTTTTTTTAAGACCTTATCTACCGAAACCGTATTGGCGCCGAAACCCAGCTTTTCAACCGGCACGCCAAGTGCTAAAGCTATCAACTGTCCCATATCTATTACAGGAATGTCAAACTCATATCCTTTTTTAGCCAATGCCGGTTGTTCCCGGTCCAGGGCAACATTGCATCCGGGACATACGGTTGTAATCAGCTCAACCCCTGCTTCCCGGGCACTCTTAAACTTTTTGTATAAATGCGGCTGTACCAGTTCCTCCTTATGGGTAAACCCCCTGCCGACTGAGTATCCGCAGCACATTTGTCTTTCCTTGTAAAAAACCGGAGTGCCTCCCAAAGCTTCTATTAGCTCTTCATGAAAAGCAGGGTATCCTCCATCATCCAAAATCCCATATTGGTTCGCCAGATAATGACATCCATAATGACATCCCACTCTAAGTCCGTTTAGAGGACGTACTACCTTACCGGCAATTTCATCTTTGAGACGATAGTATAATTCCTGTACATGGAAAATGTTATTGCCGCCTTTATAGTGATAACCTAATGAGCCGATCAATCCGTTAGCCATATCTTTATAAGCAGGATTATGCTCCATAATATGAGTCAGCTCACTCAGGTAACCGTAACAGCCATTGCAGAATACGTAAGGTGGCAATCCGCTTTTTTCAATAATGGACATATTTCTGGCGGTAACTCCCAGCGAAAACTCCGGCAGATACCCCGAACAGGTTAACAGATATCCTGAGCAGCAGGTCTGATCCGGGTCCATTACTACTTCAATTCCCAATAGCTTTAAAATCTCTTTGATAGCATTTTCGGTACCAGGGTATTCCATACTACCGGTACAACTGCGGAACAGGAAAATCGCTTCAGGTACCTCGGGAATACGCTGGTCGGGTTCGACCACCCTAACTCTGTTCATCCTTAATCCTCCCTGCCGCATAGGTTAAACTTACTGGTTTATCATCTTCATCATTAATTGCATTAAGCCATTCGGTCGTACCTGTCATATCAAACAATGCCTTATATTCAGCAACTGCCTTCTCTGATACTTCAGGCCAGGGGGAGACTCCCATGGCAGTGCGCAGTCTCATGATCCGTTCCCTTCCTTTAGCTCCCGGAGCAAAGGTTAAAGCATCTTCACGCGCACGTAACGCAAACCGTTTAAATGGCGTAAAGTACTTTAATCCATATTGGTTCTCTATGGCGCGGAAGCGAAGCTGCATAACCAGCATGGGATAGTGAATGTCCACCGGACAACCGGTATAACATCCGGCACACCAAAAACAACGCCATATTTCTTCACTTTGCAGCCATCTCCTCATATTACCGGTTAATACATCACGAATAATCTGACGGGGATTATATGAAGGGGTAAGGGATGCCACCGGGCAATTTCCCACACATTTTCCGCAAGCCAGGCAACTTTCCAGATTTTCAACCAGATGGTAGGAATCTACCTTTTTATAAAGGCCGTCCACTAATTCACCGGCTTTTTCTCTGGGCAAAAAAATCACCATCCTTTGCCAACTCTTTTACACTGTACATATAGTGCAATCTTCATACCAACTCAGCCAATTGAGACAAAAATTTTTATTACCCAGGGTTCGTTTACCCTGGGTTATAGCTTTTATTTTGCTTTAACTTGCCAATAAACCTGACCTTGTGAAGGAATTAACTTTCGTGTAGGGCTGCTAAAATATTTCGCGGCACTATAAGTAAAGAGTGGCATTTGAAATGTTTCTAAATATAAAAAAAGTGTCAGGTTTTTGGAATGACGATCAAAAACCTGACACCTGTCAGACACTGCTTTAAATTAGATAGCTATCGAGCTATATCGGAATACCCAAAGATTTAATTTTATAATACAAAGTGCTGCGGGGAATACCTAACCTGCTGGCTGCCTGCGCTTTATTATAATTACAATCCCCCAGTGCTTTAATTATTAATGCACGTTCATTTTTCTCTAAAATACAATCCAGGTTATTGCCTGAATTTTCGAAATCTCTGCTTAGCATTTTGGATTTATCAGATTGGGTCTCAGTTTTACTTTTTAATAATTCTAAAACTCCTGCTTCAACCAGAGCTTGGTTATCAATATGTTCGTCTTCCATAAGGATGATAATACCTTCCAACATATTGCGAAGCTGGCGCACATTCCCCGGCCAATCGTAATTTATAAAAAGCTGGAGAACTTCGGGATCAATTTCATGGACATTTTTTTCATATTCACCGGCCAGGTCGTTAATGAATCTTTGGACTAATCCCTGAATATCTTCCCTGCGTTCACGGATAGGAGGAATCTCAATTGAAACTACATTAAGCCGGTAATATAAATCCTCCCTGAATTTCCCTTGCCTTATAAGGTCCGGAATATCGCGGTTGGTAGCTGCAATTATACGAACATCAGCTATAATAGGGGTAGTCCCGCCCACACGATAAAATCGTTTTTCCTGAATTACCCTCAGCAGTTTAGCTTGCATATTAAGGGGCAATTCGCCGATTTCATCCAGAAAAATAGTGCCACCGTTGGCCAGTTCAAATTTACCTTTCTTGCCGGATTTATTGCCGCCGGTAAAAGTCCCGGCCTCATAACCAAACATTTCACTTTCAAAAAGAGTCTCAGGGATGGCGCTGCAGTTTATTTGTATCAAAGGCTGTTGGGTCCGTTTACTATGACTGTATACCACATTAGCCATCAATTCCTTACCCGTGCCGCTTTCACCCTGGATCAAAACCGTAGCATCGGTCATGCCTACGCGCTGGGCTTTAGCCAGAACCCTTTCGGTGGCCGCATTTACTGTATAAAAGGCCTCATCACCAAGATTCTTGGTCAGCCCTATTTTACGTTCTAATTTTTTTACCCGGTTATTAGCCTGGTCCAATTCGTCTATTAATGCTTTGGTCTGGCTTACATCAAGGGTGGTGCAAACAGCGCCTTCCACCGTGCCGAAAGAGTTAATAACCGGTACCGCATTACGGACGACATAGGCTCCATTTTCCAATTCAGAGAAACAATTGTAACAAGGTTCGAGAGTATTGACAATTCGCAGTAACATATCACCGGGGAAAAATTCTTTTAAAGGTTTGCCTATTATTTCATCCGCTTTTACTCCAAACAACTTTTCTGCGCCGTAATTCCAAAAGCTTACTATACCTTGACAATTGATTACCTGAATAGCCTCCGTAATATTCTCCATAACTGCATACATATGCTGGCCCAGCAATTCCAGTTTAGTGGAAAAACCGTTGCAGACATCCTTGGCGGTTAATACACCAATAACCATTTCTTGATCATTCATAACCGGTAAACGGCCAATTTTATACCGCCGCATTACATCGCGAGCCTCTACCAGGTTTTCTTCATAGCGGGTAGTTATTATATTACTGCTGCAAATCATCGCGATAGACAAATTCCGGGGCGAGCCCTCGGAAAGCATACGTACCAGGTTCTCCTTAGTAACAAGCCCCACCATATTCTGGTTTTCGTCAAAGACAACTACCTCGTTCCAACCGTTTTCCAACATCAGGTCGATGGTCTCTCCGAGCGAATAGTTTTGATCTATTCGGCCAAAGGTCTGACTCATAGCTTCCCCGACATGTAGTTCAGAAATACGCATACTGAATTCCTCCCTACGAAAATGCTCAATATATGCAACAACGGAAAGTCAATAGTTTATCAACGGCATTACGATTATTTTATATGTATGGAGTGCTTTTAAATATTATTTCGACATAATTTTTAAATTTTATTAGTGCTTTAAAATTTTTTATCCTACAAATATCATAAATTATAGCAAAATTGTTTTCAATACTGATTCCCTTCCAGAAAACTGAACCAGTGTGGTAACGGATAGATTGTAATATCGAGGTAAGCAGATAAGGTGGTATTTATCTGATTATTCCTACACCAGACATCTGTGAGTGATATGGAATATCTATTTTGTTGAGGTTAGCCCAATGATAAATTCGATGGCTATTAAGCGAGTACTATCTGTCTTTATAACTATATTCGCAGCGTTTGTCATATTAGTTTTAATATTTTTCTATTATTTAGCAGGTATAATGTGCGAGAATTAACAAGATAATTCGTCTAACGGATAAGTACTTCGTATTGACCATTTTGCTGTAATTAACTATAACCTGGGTTTTCAATTTTCCCCATTGCTTTCACCATCTGGATAAATAAACGCGATGCCTTCCTTTTTTGGTCAACCCTCCAACCTCATCTATGCGAATTCGGCCTTTTCCTCGAATCGACAAGAGATCTTTTTCCTTGACTGAAGCCGCCCCTTTTTCGATCACCTGATGATTCAATTGTACCTGGCCGGCTTCAATCAATTTCATGGCTTCTGACCTGGATATCCGCAAGGCTGCTGCCAGCACCGCATCCAGACGAATAGACGGGATAGTACAATTTATCTGCACCGGTTCCGATACAGGCACAATTACATTTTCCAGGTCAATTCTAGATGTATCCACTTTGCTATGACCTACCCGTTCCAGATGCCGGCCAATATAATCACTTAGCATATCATCAACCAGAACATAGGCTTCCCGCTCATTCACCAGAATGTCACCAATTTTACCCCGCTTGATCCCCAGATTCATGATTGCTCCCAGATAATCGCGATGCCCCAGGGAGGTTTTCTTTTTATTGGTTGGCTTGATCTGCAGACAATGAATATGGTTATCCATTTCATTTTCCCAGGCCGGGGAAAGCAGCAAGCGTTTTCTCTCCGCTGCTGCAAAGCCACCTTCCATTTTCCAGACTATATCAGAATACTGAACCGCTACCGCTTCTCCCAACACCTGCTGCCGGAGATCAAGAAAATCGGTTTTCATGCTCATTCCCTGCAACGCTTTCAGAGCAAGCTCATCTATATGAGAGACGAGGTATCTTTCCTCGGCGTTGACAGTTAAATTTAAGATATATTGATTCATAGTTAACCACCATATTAAGACGTTTTAGAGTATGATCTTTATTTAAAATGATGAAAGTTCTTGCTCTCTCACCGGGATAAGAGAAGTTTATCCTTCTGACCCCAGTTAGTCAATTATCTACCAATACAGCAAAACCTAGCAGATGAAGAAAAAGAATCGAAGTCGCTGAAATACTATATCATATTTTGAGGAGAAATCACGAATATTAAAGTAAACACAGTACCAAATACGGTTTACAATAGGGGGAATCAAATTGGATAAAAAAGAGGCTCTGGCTAAAGGACTTAATACCCTGCAGTTTAATGTTACCCAGAATAACGCGACCGAACCGCCCTTTCACAACGAATACTGGGATAATCACCAAGAGGGTATTTATGTGGATATCGTTTCCGGCGAACCCCTGTTCAGCTCGCTGGATAAGTTCGATTCCGGCTGCGGCTGGCCCAGCTTTACCCGCGCATTGGACAAAAATAAAATTACCGAAAAGGAAGACCGTAGCCACGGTATGCGCCGTACCGAAGTACGAACTAAAAACAGCGATTCACACCTGGGTCATGTCTTCCCCGACGGTCCTCTCCCAGAAAGCCTGCGCTACTGCATCAACTCAGCCTCCCTGCGGTTTATTCCCAGAGAAGCTTTGGAGAAGGAGGGTTATGGAGAGTACCTAAGATTATTTGACGATGACGATTAAGAAGAGATAGTCAGAACCAATCTATAGCTGCTTCGGCACAGTCTGTTTAAACTGTGTAGCAGCTCAAGGCCCTGAACCGTAGGCAGAACAGTAATATAACCCTAAAAAATTTTTCCTTACGTAAGCAAAATGAGTTCCGTTTCCAGTTTCAGAATCAGTAAAATCTTGTATTATATACTGTTGGCCATATGTTTTATCAACAATATTGGTTTTTATTATTTTACATGATAAGCTCTGGCTGGGACTGTTACTGAATAAATGCCTTCGTATAGCTCCCTTGGGAGAATTATGTGTAAAAATGATGATGCCGTAAACGATGATTAGTATGGTAATCGAAAGGAATAGGATTTTTAGCTTCTTAGATTTGTTCATGCTTCCTCCAGATATTAACAAATAGCTATTAATATTTTAATCTGGCTTACATGATGTAACAATAGTGTTTATTGCACAGCAAGATTTTTGGCTCATCTTGTTTCATAGGCTTTTAGCGCCATAATAGCGGCCAGAGTACAAAATATTATACCTAAAAGCCAACCAGTTAATGAAGCGTAGGTAAAAACTGTTTTGGCTACTTGCCCAAAAATGAGTGATGCACTCATTAGTAAGCAAAAACAAACGGTCCATTTTTGATATTTACTCAAAGGGAAAACCTCCAATTATTCATATCCGGTTAAGCATAGTCTGCTACGGATGCGACATACCCAAAATTCCTAATAAACCAAATAAACCTAATAAAGCGTTGTAATTCAAACCACCGAATAATATTAAAGCTATAAGAATTAGCCTGAATGCTTGCCAAAAGGTTATTTGATTTAAGCTAAATACATCAGGCATGGTAGTATTCCATAAATATTGAAGAAGAGAGGTTATTATGAATATTAACAAAGGTATTATTAATAGCCAATACATCAACACCACATGATATCAACTCCTTTGTCCGCCAAAGAATTGAAATCTATCCCCTTTACAAGCTCCAATATACGCTAAACCATCTGGGAAGATAGTTACCGTAATAGCCTATTGAACCACCGCTTAAATCTACTATTTTGCCTTCTGACGAACCACTGTTGGTATCATTTAAATTACGTAAATAAAGTGATCCCTTGTTTTCCTCACTCAGGTGCAGATAGATCAGACTCCGGCAGTCGTCAGATACAGTCGGGGCATAATCGGCGCTATCGGAGGAGCCGCTTGAAATGGCTGTCATCTCGCCGCCAGCCGTTCTTTGCCAAATACGCTGACCCGGAACCATAACGCCGTTGCCAGCGTAATCAAACTGCTTATTTTCAGCTCCCCGGCAGAATAGCAAAGTATCTGCATCAGACATCCATACCGGCTGTACATCCACCTGCCCGGATGGGGTACACTCAATAATTTCGGGCTTGTTTTGATGAAGATCCACGATAACCAAATTTTTATTGGTAAAGGCTTCCCGGCCGCCTCCCTCAATATAGGCAAGCTGTTTGCTGTCGGGAGACCAGGACAGCCAGTCGCTGTAGGCCAGCCCACACCCTAAATCGATAGGAGCACCGGTTGACTGGGTATCCAATATCTGCGGGTCGGTCCCGTCGCAGGTCATGGAAGCCGATCGCGGGCACAAATAATAGGCGAGATAACGGCCATCAGGCGACCATTCCATACTAGTGGCCGAGTATGTCCCTAAGTAGTATGCCTCGTCTTCTTGTTCAGCATCTTTATTGATCTCCAACAGAATGGTAGATTGGCCCGATAAACTAAGCCGCTCAATTCTCATGCCTTTATTTTTCTGAGCCGGGATAGATACCGCCAAACTCTGACCGTCCGGAGCCCAGGCCAGGTCAGATACCGAATCGCTGCTATCGGAAGCGGATATATTGCGCACAGTCCATTTTCCATCCTGATATGATGCAATATTAACACCAGGGATACAATCATAACTATCGATTGATTCCCGGGCTACGAAAGCTATAGAATTATCAAGGGGCGACCATTTGGGAACACTTGATGCAAGGTTATTGAATACCGGATGGTTATCGATTTGAGTATTCTGACTGCCGTCCGCTTTCACTACCCATATATATTCTCCGCCGGAATAATCATTTCGCACGGGGCTATTAAGATAAGCGAGCCATTGGCCGTCAGCCGACCAGCCAATTATCTGATTCTCTCCCTTCTGGTTGACCAAAAGCGGTGCAGAACCGGGCTGATTGCCATCCATAATAAATAAATGGCCATGGTTGATAAAGCCTATTCGGGCAGGGATGGCAGGCTCATACAGCCTCTCAGTCTTTAAAAGGCCCGGAACATCAAGATTGACCGTCTGGCTCAGCTCATCCCACTCTAATTTAACGCCGAACAGTTCACATACGGTACGCAGCGGAACCATAAGTCTGTTATGACTTGTAAATGCAGAGCAGCCCAGCTTTATGGTCTGGCCGTCTACCACACACTGATCCGAATTTATCTTAAATTGGATTTCTTTAGCTTTATATCGGGCTGACGCCGTAAGGGTATTTTTATCCCAGTTCAGGCTGCCCTCCAGAATATTCATCAAGGAAGAAAGTTGAATAAAAGCCGTACCTTGCTTTAAAGTTAAACCATCACTGCCCGGTAAATTTAATATTTCTCCATTAAGACTCATTTTTAGCGCCGGATCATCGGCGGCTATGGCTGCTGTTCCCCCAGCCTGCCAAAAGGTAATTGACAATACCAGAATCATTAAAGCTGTCATCTTGTAGGTAAGGCACTTCATTTGGAACAACATCTCCCTTTACAATCGTATTGAATCGCCTGCTGTATTTGCAGTTGAAAATATTACTGTTTGCATGTGTATACGCATTTGCAAACCAAATATTTCACTAAATTGTAAAAAGATTATTTTTTTAGTGTCAAAGAATAAATTGGATAAGAGGTTGGATTTACTTTTTAAAACGCTCATAAGCGCCTTTGCTTCTGTTATGAATAATAATATCCTCTATGTCTTCCAGATTTTCCGCCACAGAGGTCATAAACTTAAATGGAATGCCCAGCAGGTTTTCGGTCAGTTCCAGGTCGGTGGCTTCGCGGCAGCCGGTACAGCCCAGTACAGCATTTGGTTGGCCGGTTTTAAACGGAACTACGGTAGAATCAACACAGGTCGCCTGTACCACTGAAGTACTGAAATTAAGACGTTCGCCGGTTGTATAGATTGACGCCAGGGCCAGCCACATTAGATTCTCCGGTGCTGCCTCAACCACCACCACATCCGGTTCAAACTCACAGGCACCCAGCGGGCTTACCAGAACAAAATTACAGTCACCCAGAGCAAGGCGGGGCATCTCACTCATTATCCGGTGGGCTGCTTCCTGAGTACCAAAAGTACCCACATTATAATGGGCCTCTCCGGAGGCCAGCTTGGGAGCCAGACTTTTTATTCCGAATGCCGCCGCAGCCGCGGCACAGGCCAGGTTGGCCGCACTGAGAAGAACTTTTTCTCCCTGGCTGGCCCTCATGACTGACTGGCAATAGCGGCATTTTGTGCCGGCATCATACCCACTTATATTTAAGTTGTTAAGTTCATCTTGATCCCGGACCAATTTTACCGCCACCGGTTCGCGTTTAAGTCCAAGTGTGTCCTTTAAGGTTTGAGCCATCGATGTATATTGCTCCATTTAAGAACATCTCCTTTATGATAGAAAATAGGTGGAGTCTATGCTGCAACTTTAATAACCTGATACGTACTTAATTTATATTATAACTTGGGAGATCTTTATTTTCATAGGTGTTGCATTATGTCAAAAATGACAATTAATGAGGAAATTCCTTTCCCTGTGGTTTTACTGGTACGCGGTTATGGTGTCCAGAATCAGTTGGTTTTCCTCGGGGGGGCTGTCGGAAAAATCAAAGCTGGAATATATATTGAGCCGGGCTGCTTCGGCCAATGATTTTTGGCTGGTGTGCAGAATAGCCAGCACATCCCCCTGGTGAACCTTGTCGCCTTTTTTCTTAAGCAATTCAACCCCGGCCGCGTGATCGATAATATCGTCTTTCTTCATCCTTCCGGCTCCCAGCAGCATCGCTGTATGGCCAATATTTTGAGCATCGATCCGGGAAATATAGCCATCCTGCCGTGATGCAACCTCCACCTGGAACGGTGCGACCGGAAGGCCATAAGTTGAAGCTTTGGTGTCTATTATTCCTTGCTGGGCAGTCACCATCTCATTAAATTTGTCCAATGCGGCACCACTTTTAAGCAATTGCTGTACTTTGTCCCAGGCCTCGGCAAAAGTGTCGGCTTTTTGCCCCAGCTGCACCATATGAGCGGCAAGATAGAGGGATAAATACTTCAAATCAGCCGGGCCCCGATCTTTCAGGGTATCAATGGCCTCTCTTACCTCCAGAGCATTCCCTACCATTTTCCCCAGGGGCTGACTCATATTACTAAGCACCGCCACTACCTTACGTCCGGCGCCCTGCCCGATTTCGACCATCAGGCGGGCCAATTTCCGCGCTTCCTCCGCATTTTTCATGAAAGCCCCGCTGCCGACCTTGACGTCCAAAACGATTCCTTCTGCCCCGGCAGCAATTTTTTTACTCATGACGCTGGAAGCGATCAAAGGTATACTATCGACTGTAGCCGTAACATCCCGGATGGCATAGAGCCTTTTGTCAGCCGGCACCAGATTGCCGCTCTGCGATATTACTGCTGCTTTAACCCGATTAACCTGTTCCATAAAATCCGTATAGGTTTGTTCAACTTTAAAGCCGGGAATGGATTCGAATTTATCAATCGTACCTCCGGTATGCCCCAGACCCCGGCCTGACATCTTGGCTATCGGTACACCGGCCGCTGCCGCCAGAGGAACAACAATGAGCGTAGTCTTGTCCCCCACTCCGCCGGTGCTGTGTTTATCCACTTTGATACCTTCAATAGCGGAAAGGTCGGCTACATCTCCGGAATATGCCATGGCTAATGTCAATTGTCGGGTTTCTTCTATCGTCATGCCCTGAAAATAGACTGCCATAGCCCAGGCGGAAATTTGATAGTCAGGCATAGAGCCGTCACTTATCCCCTGAACCAGGCACTTGATTTCTTCCCCGGTGAGTTCCATCCCATCCCTTTTTTTAAATATAATATCCTGAAAATTCACATTATCCCCCCATTGTCGTATATAAGTCTCATAATCGATTAACTGCCCTAAGGCCATAACGTTAGGAGCGGACCTCAGGGCTGGTCTTTTACGTGTCATTCTCTGCACCGGCCTGCGTCCTTAATAGTCGCAAGGGAACATCAGTTGTACCCGCAGGGCATAGGCCGGACTACGGTTTATATGGTTGTCATTATTAGGATCTGTGTTAATCATAGTTAATCAGTGTCCTTCTGTGTTGAATTTCCTAATTAACCCCTCAGTTGCTCATAAAAACTCTGTCCCGCTATATCATCTGTTTTAACCCCCAGATGATCGGCTACGGTAAGTCCAAGGTCCGCAAACGAACTGCGTTTGCCCAGATTGATCCCCGCCTTCATCTCCGGCCCGTAGGCCAGTAAAGGAACATGTTCCCTAGAGTGGTCCGTACTTGGTGTGGTAGGGTCACAACCGTGGTCGGCAGTTATGATGAGCAGGTCATTTTTCCCCATGGTTTCCATTATGGCAGGCAGACTGCGATCGAATTCTTCCAGGGCGGCGGCATAGCCGGACGGGTTATTGCGATGGCCATACAGCTGGTCAAAATCGATCAGATTGGCAAAAACCAGCCCGTTAAAATCTTCTTTCATAACTTGCAGTATACGTTTAATACCATCGGCATTATTCCTGGTGCTATAGGACTCGGTAACTCCACGTCCGGCGAATATATCCTTTATTTTGCCCACTCCGATAACCTGCAGCCCGGCCTTGACAATGCCGTCCAGTACATTAGGGCCGGGTTCGAGGGAAAAGTCATGCCGGTTGGGAGTGCGGACAAAATTGCCGGTCTCCCCTACAAAAGGCCGCGCGATAACCCGGCCCACTCCATGTTTACCCGTTAACAGGCGCCGGGCGATACGGCAATATTCATATAATTTCTCCAGCGGAATTACCGCTTCATGAGCCGCGATTTGAAAAACGCTGTCCGCCGAGGTATAAACAATAGGATAACCGGTTTTTATATGCTCAGGACCAAGTTCCTGAATAATAACTGTTCCTGAAGCCACCGTGTTGCCCAGCGTTTTATTGTCTATCTGCCTTTCAAACTCAGCTATAAGGCCGGCCGGGAAACCATGCGGATAGGTGGGAAAAGGTTTATCAAGATATATCCCCATCATCTCCCAGTGCCCGGTAGTAGTATCTTTACCCTTTGATTTTTCTTGCATTACACCAAACGAGCCGGCTGCATCTTCAACCGCCTTAACCCCGGGAAGGTCGTCCAAATTTCCGAGCCCCAGGCGGGCCAGGTTGGGCAGATTCAGTCCCCCCACGGCCGCAGCCGTATTTTTAAGGGTGTTCGAGCCTTCGTCACCATACAGATGGGCGTCCTCGGCTCCACCTATGCCTACACTGTCCAATACTATTACTATTGCTCTGCTGTTCATTAGCCTTAATCCCCCATTTTTCTTTATATGGCCTGGTGTGTTCCCTGCAATTACTGCTAGTCTTATAATTGAGAGTTTTGCATAATTAACTTTTTCCTATGATTAAGCCGTAACTTTGCGAATGTCATCCTGAGGCAAAGCCGAAGGATCTTAAGATTCTTAGGCTTTGCCTCAGAATTATCACGCGGTGCCCGCACCACGATAAACGAATAGTATGTCATCCTGAACGTAGTGAAGGATCTTGCAGTCTCCGAGATGGAAAGATCCTTCACTACGTTCAGGATGACAAAAAACGTTATTCATAGCAATGACAAATGGGGTTTTTGAATTATGCAAAACTCCCAATTAAAAACTCAGCGTCATTCATAATATTCAGCGTCTTCAGTGTCTGATTTTCCATTTAATCCTTATGCCCTGGGGAAGTATTGCTGGTATACTTCTCTCAGCCTGCTCTGAGTCAAATGAGTGTATATCTGAGTGGTTGATATATCCGAATGTCCCAGTAATTCCTGTACTGCTCTGAGGTCAGCCCCATTCTCCAGCATGTGGGTGGCAAAGGAATGTCTGAGGGTGTGGGGAGTGACCTCTTTTTTGATGCCGGCCTTGTCCGCGTAGCCGCGTAAAATTTTGAAATAACCTTGCCGGCTCATCTTATTACCCCGGACATTTAAAAAAAGGGTTCTTTCCATTGGGTTTTTAACCAGATAATTGCGGGAGCGTACCAGATAACGCCTTACCCAATCGATAGCAGTCTGGTTCACCGGTACTATCCGTTCTTTCATGCCTTTGCCCATACAGCGCAAAAATCCAACCCTCATGTTAATATCTTCTTTTTGCAATGATAACATTTCAGAAACCCTGATGCCAGTGCCATACATTAATTCCAGCATAGCCCTGTCACGCAGGCCCAGATGTTTGAGTACATCCGGCTGTTCCATCAGCCTGTCCACTTCAGCTACGGTAAGCACCCGGGGCAAACTGCGCTTTACCCGGGGTGTTTCCAGGTCGGAAACTGGATTAAGTTCAATTTTCTCTTCCAGCAGCAGGAATTTTACAAAGGTTTTGATACTGGAGAGTGTCCGGGCCAAAGTTGAAGTAGCCGCACCTTCCTCCAGTTGACCGGTCAAAAAGTCCATGATATTTTGTTTGGTAATACAATCCACATCTACTTCCCGATCATAACGCTCGTGCAGGAACCCGGCCAGTTTATGGAGATCGCGCCGGTAAGCTGCCTGGGTATTGGCAGAAAGACCTTTTTCATAATTAAGATAAGCTAAAAATTCCGATATCTGTTCTTCCATTTAGATGCCTCACTTGCCATAGAACTTTGCATGATCTTATACAACCGAAAAATGCTAAAATCCGTTAAATCAAATGTCCTTCGGATCGGATTATTCTGTTACTAGTTTTGACACTTCCCCAATTATATCCTGCTCATTGCTTATTATCATCATAATAAAAATCCTGCAGCTTGATGACAAACTGGTCTACCGCCCGGTCAAAACGGGTGCCGGAGGGCTTTTCCACCCGCATCGGGTTGCCCGAGGGATGTTCGTCCTCAAACCAGCCCGACAGAGCCGGAACTTTATCATGCAAGATCCCGCTTAAGGTTGGAAAGGCCGCTGCAAAAACCAGGACCAAAGTTAGTACCACCACCAGACTGACCAATTTTTTCTTCCATTGCTCGATAATTATAATCATATGTTTTCCCCCCATCATTTTCCGATTAACTAATCCCCCGAAAAACAAACCCCAAGGGCGTACATCTCATTGCTTACAACAGGATCTTTAAGAACCAGGGTGATAAAAATGCTTCAATAAAAGCCCCACTGAGAAAAATCAATATGAAAAATAGGAGCATAAAAGTATAAGACATGAAAGACCGCCATGATAACGCATCTGCTCCTCTTCCCCGGAATATGTAGATAGAAAAATTCAAAGATATCACCGCCCATATCAGCAGGGCTGGAATATAGACAAGGTTCTGCGGCAGAACCGATAAAATGGATATCAGGACCCCGGCCCCGGATTTCTGGTGAATCAGGAAACCAACCGTAAAGCCCAGTGAAAACCCCCGGTAAAACAGCACCGCCAGTATTAATGGAAAACCTATGATGGTCAAGCCAAGAAACCAGATAGCCAGCGCAGTGCGGACCTGGTTGAGAAATGCACCAACCAGCAGTTGCTGACCGGTTAAGGCTCCCATCCCACCTTCCTGCAAATAGGTATCGATTAACCCGGCCAGATGATTCTTGACCCCCCCTTCCAGGCTTTGTACCCGGTAATTTCCCATGATTAAGGCGATAATAAATATGATTGTTATCACGCCGTACTGCCAGCGGTTGGTACTGATATGTTGTTTAAGTCGCTGTTTCAGTCCCATGATACGTCTCCTTACCTGAATACCCGCCTGACAGTATTCACCAATAAATTGGCTGTTAAATGCCTGGCAACATAAAAATCGGACCTTAACGGGCAAGTATTATTTCCTGCTGAGAACTTTTATTAAGATGGCCGCATTATTCTCCTTTACAAATAATATTTTTAAAGTGAGGTCTTTATGCAGAAAACTAAAAGACCTGAAGATTACCTCCAGGTCTAAAATAATATTGCCTTTATGTCATCCTGAACATTAGTGAAGGATCTTCCCAACTCAGAGGTGGAAAGATCCTTCGGCTTCGCCTCAGGATGACAGCGACGCTTGGGATAAGGGGGACGTGTCTCACAGATGTTTAGGATTTTAAAGAACTCAGCGCCATTCATAATATTCAGCGTCTATTTTTCTAATTAAATAATATTGTCCTTCCTCAAAGCCTCGTATATTATGGGCACTACCTGCTTTTTACGCGACATGACGCCTTTCAAAAATATCCCGTCTTCGCCGGTTCCGCTATCACCGAAGACTTGTTTGACCAGGCTGCTCTTGACCCCGGCTGCCACTAATTCGGTGCCTGCTTCCAATATATCGGTAATCATTAACCCCATAAAAGCATATCCGCGGCGAACGCACATATTCTGCATGGCCTCGACCAAGGCTTGCCGCCGTTCCCGGTATGGTGCCATATCCATGGTTTCAACCTGTGAGATGGCAAAAACGGTACTTCCGGAAACGTATTCCTTCAGGTCCTGGGCAATCAGTTCATCATCCGTCTGTTTGTCGACCTGGTTCACGCTGGAGAATATTTCCCTGCCCCATTTCATAGACTCCAACCCCGAGAGTCGTTCCAGTTCTTCCGCTATCTGCCGGTCTCTGGGCGTAGTAGTCGGCGATTTGAACATCATGGTATCGGACATTATACCGGATAACATTAAACCGGCCAGATTGCGATTCACATATATATTATTTTCCAGGAATAGTCCTGCCACCAAGGTACAGGTCGATCCCACCGGTTCGTTGCGGAAATATATCGGCGCCATGGTCTGCAGGTCGCCTACCCGGTGATGGTCTACTATCTCTATGATTTCCGCTTCATCTATGCCATCAACCGCCTGGCTTTTTTCATTATGGTCCACCAGAATAATTTTCTTACGTTTCATTTCCAGCAGGTTATAACGGGAAATCATACCCACAAAACGGTTTTTTTCATCTACCACCGGATAATTGCGAAACCGGGTGGACAACATGTTCTTTTTAGCTTCGTCGGCTGTCTCATCTCTTTCAAACAGAACCAGATCCCGGGTTCTCATGATATCTGCAACTTTCTGATCCAGGATGCCCCGTATGATTTCCGGACTGCGGTCAATAGCACGACCGTCTCCCAGTGCATCCATGTATATCATGGCTACATCACCGATGGTAACCAGTCCTAAAAATCCCTTGTCTTCATCCAGGACCGGGACCGTTTTTAATTTATTTTTTCGCATCAAATTGCCTAACTCCACCATGCTCATATCGGCGTGAACATAAACGTTATCCTGTTCATCCAGCAAATCTTCCACTTTAGTACCGACATTTTCTATCGGCAAAGGATCTTCAAATTCCAGCTGGTTTAAGATAAATCGCGTCTCATCGTTTAGTTCACCGGCAGCAGCGGCTATATATAATCCTTTGTCGGTGCTTTGTTTATATACTTTGTAACTTATGGCAGAAGCAATGGAATCAACGTCAGGATGTTTGTGTCCTATTACATATACTGGCTTCAATATTACAACCTCCGTATTTTAAACATTGTCGTCCCGCATGATTAAATTTGCTATAAACTGTGCCGCCAAGATATCTTCCATGGAATTACGGCTGGCTGCTACGACGGCAATCCCGTCGGCCAGATTGGTTTTGGCCAGTTCCACCGCACGTCGGGCCGCTGACAGGGCAGGTTGAACTCCTTTTTGTTTTAAACTGCGGGCCACTGTTCCCGTGGTCACCCATTTGCACTCCTGGAAAGCGGCGTCATAAGCCACTCCTCCGGTATCGGTACAGGCTACCACCACCCGGCGGTTCAGGTTGGCCATTTTAGCGGCTTCTGCCCCAATGTTGGGCAAAACAGCCTCTATTACGCCTTTTCCCAATTCTATTCCTTTGATCAGTTTTTGACAGCGGGCCAGCCTCTCCTCATCTGTTCCTACTCTGGGTTCAGCGACTATGATAATGCCTTCCCCGGCTTCCCTGGAAAGACGGGCAGCCTCTTTGCCCATTTGTTCGGGAGATACTTTTACCGGTGCCCGGGTAAAATCCGGGCTTGCGCCTAAAACGGCATATGCCCCCGCATCAAGTGCACTTTCCAGGGTGGTCGACATATCTATTACATCCACTATCACTACCGCCAGTGCTTCGCGCGCAGCCTGTTGAGCACCGCTGGCATCAGTCGTTACTATTATTTTTAAGGACCTTTCCATATTTGCCTCCACCTCCCGGACTTATATTTAAACGCTGGGCTCTCATGGACTTTATAATTCCAGCTATCCCCGGTCCGGCCACTTTTTCAATCCAATCCACCGGGGTCTTTTCCAATAATTCTATTTCACTTTCAGCACAACTCATCAGCTTTTGCATAGCAACCGGTCCCAGTCCGGGAATATCCTTGAGCGGTACCCGGTAATTATAGGGGGGCCTTCCGATCGGATGCCGGGGCTGTTCATAATTTCTTATTTGCATAATACGATCATATACCCCGGTTACCACGTTGCTGCTGCCGCAGTCACATTGCAGCACCGGCTCCGGTTTAGACATGATGGTATTACAATCCAGGCAAAAAGTTCTATGATATTTGCCCAGTCGAGGGTCCATGCCATAATTGGCGGCAACTCTACGCCCTTCTTTGCCTTCTATACTATATTTTATTTCTTTAAAAGATTTATCCCTGACCTGAAAAAGATTATATTCACGTGCCACATTACCGCCCGAATGAGCATCAGAATTGGACAAAAAGGTAAAGCCCCGGGTTTCGGCCAGGGTGTCCGCCATATCCGTGTCCGAACTCAGTCCCAGCTCGACTGCCTTAATATACTTTATCTGATGACCGATTTTATCACCTATCGAATCAGTCCAGGCCCCATAAATCCCCTTGTGCGGCGTAAATACATGAGCAGGACAGAACAGGCCGTCGAGCATATAGGTGAGATTGATGATGTCGGCTATTCCTGCATCAGCTTTCTGGGTGGAAAGGGTCAGGTTGCTCATTCTGGTTTTCATATATTTTTGCCATTTGATCAGGCTGGAAAGGGAGGGCAAGTAGGAAATGAGATGTATGCCTTCCCTGCTCTCCACTTCACAGGCAGGAATAACCAGTACTCCATTGCCGGCGGATAAACCGCCGTGGATGTGTTCCACCAGATCCCCTGATTCCAGCATCTGCTCAATTTCAGCCGCTACCAAGGTGCTGCCGGCATCAACTATCCCTATGACATCAAGCCCCTTGCGGGGAGCAATCTCAAATATAAGCGACTGAAGCGTAAGCTGGCGCGAAGCGGTTATCTTGACCGGACGCCCCAGAGCACTTCCAATATGAATATGAAGATCCCCGTAAACTTTTTGCAAACAAATTCCCTCACAGTCATGCCAAACATCAATATTTGAAATCAGATCTTACGGCCTGCCCCGTCCCGGCTTTCCGGCGGGGCAGGCAAAACTGCCGTATATTAGAACTCTTTTAACTTTTTCATCGCATACTGTATTCCTATAATACTTTTACCATCTACAATGGTGCCATTAAAAATTTGCCGGTAGGCTTCAGTCAATGGCAGCTTTACCAGTTCGAGGAATTCATCCTGGTCGGGATGGGTATCACCTGGTTCCAGACCGGTAGCCATATAGAGATGGAGCAGTTCATCACTGAAGCCGGGGGCGCTGTAATAAGACAGGATAGGTTCCCAATGAGCAGCGGTCAATCCGGTCTCTTCCGATAGTTCCCGGCGAGCGCAGTCCATCGGATCTTCATTTTCTTCCAGGGTTCCGGCCGGTATTTCCAGCAATATTTTTTCTACCGGTTTGCGGTACTGACGGACCATAAAAATCTCCTTATCGTCGTTAACCACCACTATGGCAACGGCTCCACGGTGCTCTACAATTTCACGGGTACTCTCCCGTCCGTCCGGCAGGGCAACGGTATCCACCCTCAACTTAACAATTTTGCCATTAAAAATTGGTTGGGAGCTTACGGTTTTTTCATTCAAATCCATGATTCCACCTCCAGAATATTTTTACCATTATTTGCATAGAATATGACGGGGTGATGATAATGGAAATAACAGTGACAAGAAATCAAGTGATATTTGTAGGCCGGGTAAAGGATATAACAACCCTTTTTGCAGGCTTTCCTCCCGGCACTACGCTGCGGGAATATATAAACATGAAATTAAATTAAATAATGGTCATCCTGAACGTTAGTGAAGGAGCTTACCGTCTCCGAGTCGTGAAGATCCTTCGGCTTTTCCTCAGGATGACAGTCGGAAAAAGTAGCTATTAAGGTTGCTTGCTTTGCCTCAGGATGACACCTGCGTCTATTTTTATACTATGCTGATATATCCCGGGCGTTCGCCGGCAGCAACGCGGGCGGCGGTTAAAGCGGCTGCGCCCAGAGTCAGAAAGAATTCCTTTTCTTGCTCCGGGCCTCTTCCCATGGTGGTAATTTTTAATCCGCTCTGTTTGATTACATTCATAACCGCCGACCCATCTTCGGCACAGAAGTGGTGCCGTCCGAACAGCCTTTCCTGTCTTATCTGTTCCAGTATGAAAGACATACCTTCCTCTTCCAGCAAAGGCAGCGGAACCAGACAGTCTACCCGGCATATCCGGGTCAGCACGGTGATGGTATGATGACTTATGCCATGGTGGCGCTGCCGGGCATCGGCGAAGCTAATGCGGGGCACTGCGATCGGAATACCCTGTAGAACATCAACCGCATTTAATATCTCTCCCTGCTCCACTCCGGTGAATCCCCATTTGGTTCCGGTTCCCACTATTCCCGGCCCCATGGTTACAATTATTATGTCTGCCTTTAATACGTGGCGAGCTGCCAACAAGCCGGAATAGATGTTTACTGCCTCCAGGTCACCACCGAAGGCATGACCGATGGTAACCGTCCCTGCCAGCTTATGGTTCTTCTTCAGCCAATCCACCGTATTGCTGAAAGCTATCGGCAATGCAGCGCCGTCAGTCATCACATAAGCGACTCTTAAGTTATGTTCAGCCAGCATCAGGCTTAAAGGGGCCAGCATGGAATGCAGCGTTCCCACCAGAACCGGTGTATGCTCAAGGGTTTCCGCCTGAAGCATGGTTTCCCGGTGCGGGCTGTCCTCTTCCTCAACACTTAGTACTTTAACCTGCATAGGCGTGTAACGCAGTTTCATGATATGACCATGGGAATGCAATTCCTTTCCCGCACCATTAAGGTTGGCTATGACATAGTGATATCCCCCGGTCCCCAGCTTTAGAGATACGGCGGTGGTATTGAGCAGCACCTCGTCACCGGTCTGAACTTCTCCGGTCATGCCGGTATATACGATACACTTCTCCTCCCGTCCTTCAACCTCGACCGCAAAACCCTTTATACCTTCCCGGGCAAAAAGCTCACGCATGATCGTCCCTTTTTTAATCTCAATCACAGACCTACCTCCGGTTTTAATTAGAAAATTTGACGCTGAAGATACTGAATACTATGAATTACGCTGAATTTTTAGTATGAAAATATAAAACCGTAGTCCAGTCTATGCCCTGCGGGTACAACTGATGTTCCCTTGCGACTATTAAGGACGCAGGCCGGTGCAAGACATAGCATGAGAAAACGAGTCCCGGCCCTGAAGCCCGCTCATGCCGTCGGGGCTGTAGGGCCTCCTACTAAACTATTCCAGTAAATCCTTAATAATTTGTGCGCGAGCAAGCGATAATTTTATTCTCTTGCTGCCTGCTGGATTATGGCCAGGACCAGGCGGGCGTCATTTTCCAGATCCTTGATTTTTATATATTCGTCGGTGGTATGTACATTGCTCATGCCGGTGCCCAGATTGGCGCAACGTATACCATGACCGGTTATTATGCTGGCATCACTGCCGCCTCCGGTTTTTTCGGTGATGGGTTGCAGTCCGATACTTTCGGCCGCTTCTATCGCAACACGTACCACTCTTTCATTCAAATCCATACTGATTTCGGGATATAGAAAAACTACGTTAACTTCCGGAACCGCACCACATTCTTTAGTTATAGCCTTAAACTTATCTGTAAGCCGGGAGGTCAGTTCATCCAGTTTCTCCCGTTTCAGACTGCGGGCCTCGCCCTTTATCCGGCAGGTTGAGGCTACGATATTGCGCGCCTGCCCGCCTTCGATAAGGCCAAAGTTACAGGTAGTCTCTTCATCTATACGTCCGCAGGGCATGGCGCTCATGGCTTGGGCCGCAACCTGTATGGCATTTATTCCGTCTTCAGGATTAATACCGGCATGAGCTGCCTTTCCGTGCACGATATATTCGATTTCATTCTGACAGGGTGATTGTACTATAATGGTACCCGGATCACCTCCGCCATCCAAAACATATCCATATCCGGCCTGCAGGAGCGAATAATCAAAGTATTTGGAACCCTCCAGGCCCTGCTCTTCCGAAACGGTAAAAAGAATCTCCAAGGGAGGATGAGGCAGGTCTTTTTCCCTCATCACGTCACAGGCCTCCATAATAGCAGCTATTCCGGCTTTATCGTCAGAGCTGAGAATGGTATTCCCCTCACTCCTGATTATGCCGTCTTCGCCGATGACAGGTTTTATATTCTCACAGGGCTGTACCGTATCCATGTGCGCACCCAGCAATAAGGCAGGAAACCTGCTGTCCCCCGGTATTTTAATCATCAGATTGCCACAGTTGCCATTCAGCCTCTGGCCTGTTTCATCTTCATATACGTCCAGACCCCGGTGTTTATATTCCTGCTTAAGGAAATCACGCAGATTTCCCTCCTGGCCGGACCCTGAGCTAATCCCGGCCAACTGAATAAATCTTTGTATCAACCTCTCCCGATTTATCATTATTCCAACCTTCTTCCCATATTATCTATATAACGCAGAATGGACGTATTTTCAATAATTCTGGTCAAAGAATACTTTTCGGTAAATATATGCATGGCAATGAGAAAGAGCAGAATTCCTATCCGTGCGTTAAAAGGCAGCTCCGTGACCGCCAGATACCCCAGCGCAAAACCAAGCACATTGGAACCGGCATCACCCATCATGACCCGTGCAGACAGGTCGTAGCGAAAATACCAAAGTACAGCACCTGCCAGCGGAGCCAGCAGCACATAATCCATTTTCCCCCCGGCAATTATTATTATCAGGACAGTAAAGAATATAAAGCCTTTGACAGCCCGGCCCGGTCTTAAATCCAGCAGGTTGAGCATGTTGGTAAAAAGCGCCAGAATCAGGGTGTTAATAATGATATTAGCCCATCCCTCTGAAACAAAAAAGGCTGTAAAAAGCGCTACCAGCCCACCGCCTAAAGCCTTTAATCCGCCGGTAGTAAGCCGGCCTCGAAAGAGAGCCCCGAAATGTCCTTTAAATCCCAGGGTATCTCTCCGTCCCAGCATGTCATCAATAAAACCCAGGAAGGAGACGGACATTAAGGCCAGTATATATAAATGGTACGAAATATCGTACCATTGCAATAAATCATAAATTAGAAAAACCATCATAACCACAACCGGAAAGCTTAAGCCCATGCTTACGGGAATATCAATCCCCTGAAAGTTCTTTCTTACCGCACCGGTCTCGGTCAACATACCGATCAGCAATAAAATGACCAGTCCTTCCAGCAAGGCCCCTGCAACTGCTCCCAGACCTGCAATCACCGGAGTACTCAAGTCTATTTGCCCCCTTCTTGCCTGATCACCCGCACCACATCTACAAACTGTTTGCCCCGGTGCAGGAATCCTTTCAAATCACGCCCGGTCTCGTTGTGGGTCATGGTGGTGGGGACTTCCATTATCCTGAAACCTTTCTGCAAAGCTTTAATCGTCATCCCCAATTCCACCCCATAGCCTTCACGGAATGGTGTTACTGCCTCTAAAACCTCCCGGGTCATAGCCCTTTGCCCGCTTAAGGGAGCAATAGACTCCAGATTGCCGGCTTTACGGATAGCCCGCGCCGCCGTTCCTTTAACCAGTCCAAAACCGCCCTTTTTAGTCGGTGCGGGAAAAGCTGCAATACACAAATCAGTCTTTCCTTCCAATACCGGGGCCAGTATTTTATAAACTTCACCGGCGGCTGACCCCAAATCACCGTCCACAAAAGCAATTATGTCCGTATTTATATGTTCCAGGGCACTATTCATAGCCGCGCCTTTGCCCCGGTTGGAAGGCAAGTCCAGGACCTCGACCCCCTCTTGGCGAGCCAGAGCGAAAGTGTTATCACTGGACCCGTCATTGACTACCAGGATATTATTCACTTCAGGTCGTTGTTTCAGTGCCCTTATGGTGTCGGTTATAGTTTTTTCCTCGTTAAAGGCAGGAACTACCACGGTAACTGTAGGCATTAACTTTACCTCCGTGTCGATTCTACCGGCAGTGACGGCATAAATTTTTTGGCCGTGGATTTTATACCAAAATCGCCCTGTTCACCCTGCATGGACAATATGACCGAAATTTGTCCGGGGCCCAGGTCAATATTGTCTACCGTTGTTATATTATTCTGCTGCAAACGGGACATATAGGAATACTTGACCTGTGATGTTTCAGTACCATAAGCTTTAATACCCGCAGCAGCCACGCTGTTGATCAAACTGCGGTCGAAACTGTCCGGGAAGTATACGGTCAGGTCATTGGCACCGCCTACGATAATTACTGCGCTAACCGCCACATTATAATTGCCGTTTAATTTTACCAGGTTATTCTGTTCCAGAAATTCCACCGCTTCCGGGTCAGCCTGATTGCTCAAAACCGCCCCCATGGTTTCAGCTACTTTTTGCCGCATGACATCACGGTTTGCCCCACTGTCCAGACCGTAATATTTTATAATATTATTTCGTATATTGGCATCATTCATACTAATATTTGGAAGCAAGACCGTTTTAGAGGTTACATTGGCACCCGCCAGCGAAAATGCGTTAAGCATACCGGCAGGTATATCTTCAGTTCCGGTTACCATCACTGCTACCTGGGTTCCAACCAGCCGACCGGTAACAAGTTGAGGCAGTATGCTCTGGCTGAAGTTCTCGTAGTTATCTATTATTTTCTTGCTTTTCTCATTTTCGGCCACCAGAGTGTTTTCCTTATCCCGCAGGGCATAAAACTGTTCTTCCAGCCGATCGATCATTTTCTGTTGCTGGGCCACCATAACATCGTCACTGACCATGGTGCTGCCAATAAGAACCCCCAGACCCAGGGCAAGAAAAATAGCTACCAGTGAAGCTATATGGTATCTTAAATCAATCATTGTTACACCACCAGAATAAATTTTATTTTAAGAACCTAGAAGTAGTTTGATCTGTAAGAATAATAACCTGAAAAAAGGCTTGGTCGAGGGCGAAACCCACAGAATAATGGCAATCGGAATCATAGCCCCGATCAGCAGCTGAATCAGATATTTGGTATGCAGGCTCTGTTTATACAACTGGCTTACACCCCTGGCATCTACCAAAATTGAGCCCACTTTTAACCTGACCAGAAACGTGCTGGCCATTCCTTTGCGTCCCTTTTCCAAAAAGTCGATCATGTTTGAATGCGTACCTACTGCCACCAGCAAGCTTGCTCCCATTTCCCAGGCCAGGAGCATGGCGGCATCTTCGCTGGTGCCGGTAATGGGAAATACCTGGGCCTCTACTCCCATATCCGTAACTCTCTGCAAACCGGGGGCCTTGCCATTGGCATAAGCGTGTACGATAACCTCGGCTCCGCATTGCAGGGCGGCATCTGATACGCTGTCCATATCACCTAATATTATATCCGGTTTCAGTCCAAATTCCAGTAAGGCATCTGCACCACCATCCACACCTATAATGACCGGTTTTTGTTCCTGAATATAAAAATTGATGGCACGTAAATCTTCTTTATAATTGCTGCCCCTTACCACTATCAGAACATGCCGGTTAAGTACCGGGGTTGAAATAGGCGGTATTTCTATATTGCCCAGTAATATGCTTTTTTCTTTTTTAGCATATTCCAGGGTATTATCTACAAAATTGTCCAGTTCGGTAGTTATATTTTCATTGCTCTCTTCTAACTTAGTCTGAACAGCCGGCAAGGTTAATAGCTGCCCTTCCGCTATCAGCTCATTGCCCCAGAAAATCTGATTACCTTTGACTTCTATCAGGCTTCCTTCCCGCAAACGGTCAAAAATCAGTTCACCCACTTCATCGATGATGGGAATACCGGCTTTCAATAGTTTATAGGCGCCTCGGGCCGGGTAGCGTCCGGTAATCGAAGGCTGTGCATTAATTATGGCCTGTGGTCTGATGTGTATGAGAGTATTGGCAGCCACTTCATCAATATCATCATGATCAATGACCGCAATCTCATTCCTCTTCAGCCGTGTAACCAGGTTTTTGGTGCGTTTATCCAGCCTTACTTTTCCTCGTATATTCATAATCCACCTAACCTATTTTAATTCATAAAGATTATAATAGCACAATGATTCATAAAAAACTAATACCTCCTGATCGCCTTGGAAGCAGCGAACAGGAGGTATTATTATGCATTTATGCAGGTGGTAAAATATGATTCACTATTTAGCTGACCTTGTTCTCCAGTCGCAGACGGTCCGCTATTATAGCTATAAATTCTGAATTGGTTGGTTTGCCCTTTTCGCCGCTGATAGTATATCCAAAGAATTTGTTGATTTTATCAAGATCCCCGCGATCCCAGGCCAGTTCAATGGCATGACGAATGGCCCTCTCCACCCGGCTGGGAGTAGTATCGTATTTCTGAGCAATAGTCGGATACAGTTCTTTGGTTACGGCACCAAGATAATTAATTTCCTCCACTACCAGCATAATGGCATCGCGCAAGTACTGGTAACCCTTGACATGAGCCGGCACTCCAATTTCATGAATGACTTTGGTAACTTCCACTTCGAGATTCTTGGGAGCTGTCTGGCTGACCGTAATGCTGGATATCTGGGTGCGTCTTTCACTGCTGGTTTTGATATCACGGGCTACCTGTTTAACCCGATCACCCAGTACCTGCAGATTGAACGGTTTTAAGATATAATAATCGGCACCTAACTGAACTGCTTTCTGGGTGATATTTTCCTGCCCGAAAGCAGTCAAAATAATAATTTTAGGTGTCTTTTCCAGATTCAGTTCATTAATTTTTTCCAGCACGCCTATACCATCCATATATGGCATGATGAGATCTAAGATAAGCACCTCGACCTCACGCTTCTTAATAACTTCAAGGACTTCCATTCCGTTCTGGCAAACATCAATTAGCTCATACTCCGGTTCGCTGGTAAAATAATCCCTTAGAATTCCGCAGAATTCACGATTATCATCGGCGATGAGAACTTTTATTGGATCTCCGCCACTATACATTCAAAAACCCCCCCTTAAACCTGTAAATATCCTAGTATTTATACTTATTAGAATTTATTAACCGTTTTCGACGGTACATTAATTATTTCCTCTTTTTTTTTTGAACCAAATTAACCAATTATACAGCATACATTCACAATATAAGCATAAATATGTCAACATATAGCTTTAAGCGGTATAGTTCAATAAAACCATAAAACTTCAATTGGGCTGATATAGCCGGTTAAATCTGCTTTGCGACAATTTAGTATAATGTCGAAAACTTTTTAGCGTCATTTTGTAAAGAGGGCAGTTGAGCCAGCATATTGTCCATAAATATGCCGTAACCTCTCTCCGGGTCATTCAGGAAAACATGAGTTACCGCTCCCACAATACGCTTTTCCTGGACAATCGGGCTGCCGCTCATTCCCTGTACTATGCCTCCGGTTATACTGATAAGACGAGGGTCGGTTACTCTTATAACCATACCTTTGCCATTTTGCCGGTCGCGATAAACTTTCTCTATTTCGATGTCAAACGCTTCGATATCGTCTCCATTTACGACGGTATAAATTTTGGCTTTGCCGGTATGAATCTGATGAGCATATCCCACCTCCAACAAGTGCGGTACCAGGGGATTATTTACCTCGCCGCTGGTTTGGCCGAATATACCGGAGCTGGTATTTTTGGTTATGTTACCGTCAACGGTGCCCTTTTCATTAAATACACCGATTTTTTCACCTGGTTTGCCGGGACGGCCACGTCTTACGGTCTGAACCGAAGCACTGACTATCTTGCCCCGCAGCACGTCAATGCCCTGCCTGGTATCGGTATCAATAATAATATGTCCCAGAGCAGCATACTGTCTCGTATCCGGATCCCAGAAGGTCATGGTCCCTACTCCCACCACCCCGTCCCGCACGTATAATCCTATGCGGTGGCGCTGGGTTTCCGAGCAGTGGACCGGTTTTATCGACAAGCTGACAATTTTGTTATGCCGCTTGATTTGCACCGTTAATTTCTGGTTGCTGCCCGCGGCCTCATCAATGCATTTGGCCAGATCAGTTTCGGAACTTACTGCTTTCCCATTTACCTTAAAAATCAGATCGCCTATTTCCATTCCTTCATCACGAGCCGGATATTTTTTACTCCCATCAGCCAGGATCACGGGAGCAAAACCTACTACCATTATACCGTTCGATTTCAGCATCACCCCGATGGAATGACCGCCTACCACTACCCGCTGGGGAGCAACTGACTGAACTTTGATGGATTTTAAAGGTATGTAACCCAGCAATTTTATTTGTATATTCGCTTCTCCCGGCCGTAAAGCGAGAATATGGTAACCGGTTATACTTTTATTGATTACTACAGGAAGGTCCTGAGGCGAGGCGAAAACGCTGCGGGAAGGTCCTTTAACACTCATCTGTATTCTTTTATCCAATGTTCCGGGGAGGTCCAGATTAATCTGGCTGCTTTCACCTACTACCATTTTTTGGTAACCAGGTAAACTTAAAAGAGTCCGTACCTGGGGAGTAAAACAAAGGCAAATAAATAAAGAAGCAATTATAATACCAACAACCTGCCTGCGACGCAACAATAATATCCCTCCTGAAAACCTGATAGCATTTATTCTCCCCTTCGGGCCAGCAGAATATACTGGTCAACCACGCAACATAAACCGGAAAAATAATGCCAATAAATGCATTCGGAATCAGGCATGAGGCGCCATATAAACAGGAAATACTTAGAGATAATAAGAAACATCTGCAATTAACTTAAAGCATTTTGGTACATGAAAGTTTTGCATAATTTCCAAAACCCCATTTGTCATTGCTATGAATAACGTTTTTTTGTCATCCTGAACGTAGTGAAGGATGACATACTATTCGTTTATCGTGGTGCGACCGCGTGATAATTCTGAACGTTAGCGAAGAATCTAAGATCCTTCGGCTTTGTCTCAGGATGACATTCGCAAAGTTAATGCTTAAACATAGAAAAAAGTTAATTATGCAAAACTCTCGCCTTATTGCCTTAAAATTTTATTTGACAAAAACATCAATATTAATATATATATAATATATATCCCCCCTCAGGGGTGGGGTAGTTAGGAGTGGTATTATGCATCAAAAATATAGCGTAGCAGGCATGAGCTGTTCGGCTTGCTCAGCCCGGGTGGAAAAGAGCGTAAAAAAGGTTGAAGGCGTATCGTTCGTCAATGTCAATCTGCTTTCAAACACTATGACGGTTGATTATGACCATACTATCACCAATGATGACCAAATCATAAGCTCGGTGGTTCAGGCCGGATACGGCGCATCCGTTTTTGACCAGGGAGTACAATCAGCGCCAAAGGGACCATTTAATCAACTTCAGGATGAAGTCCGACAGATGAAAAATCGTGTCCTTATATCTTTTGCTTTTTTGGTTCCGCTCATGTATATTTCGATGGGTCACATGCTCCAGCTTCGCCTGCCCGACTTTTTGCTGGGGATGTCCAATGCCATTACCCTGGCCCTGGTCCAGTTCCTGCTGACATTGCCCATAGTCTATGTAAACCGCAATTATTATGAGGCTGGTTTTAAAACCCTTTTCCGGGGAGCTCCTAATATGGATTCCCTTATTGCGATAGGCTCGTCCGCCGCACTTATTTACGGGTTATTTGCCGTTTTTCAAATAGGCTATGGCCTGGGGCACGACATTCCTGGTATGGTTGAAACCTATACCATGGATATGTATTTTGAATCAGCGGCTATGATACTGACCCTCATAACCCTGGGCAAATACCTGGAAACCAGGTCAAAGGGAAAAACCTCGGAAGCCATCAGCCGGCTTATCGATTTGGCGCCAAAAACCGCCACGGTTTGGAGGAATGGAGCTGAAATCGAAATTCCGGTTGAAGAAGTAACTGTCGGCGAAATCCTGATTGTAAGACCTGGTCAGAGCATACCGGTCGACGGTATGGTCATTGAAGGAAATGCATCGATTGACCAATCGGCACTCACAGGTGAGAGCATTCCGGTCGAAAAGACAGCCGGAGATCAGGTAAAGGCCGCCACTATCAACCAATCCGGCTTTTTAAAGTTCCAGGCCCAACAGGTCGGCAATGACACCACTCTGGCCCAGATCATCAGACTGGTAGAAGAAGCAAGTTCATCCAAAGCGCCTATTGCCAAGCTGGCCGATAAAATCAGCGGGGTGTTTGTTCCCATTGTCATAGCTATTGCGGTAATATCCGCCGTAGTTTGGCTTTTGCTGGGTAAACCGTTCTTATTCGCCCTGACCATAGGTATTGCCGTACTGGTCATATCCTGTCCGTGTGCCCTGGGGCTTGCCACCCCCGTAGCCATTATGGTAGGAACCGGCCGTGGCGCGGCCAACGGAATCCTGATTAAATCGGCCGAGGCTCTGGAAACCCTGCACACGGTCAAAACCATGGTACTCGACAAAACCGGCACCATCACCGAGGGCCGGCTAACAGTTACAGATATGGTGGCAACCGATGGAGTAACTGAAGATTATTTGCTGCAGGTGGCGGCTTCCATTGAAAATCCTTCCGAACACCCGCTGGCCAAGGCCATTGTGGAAAAAGCCCGGCAAGGGGGAGTGGCCTGCAAGGAGGTGGAGCAATTCACCGCTCTTCCGGGGCGCGGAATTACCGCTGTTATTGACGGCTTAACCTTTCAGGCCGGTAACCTGGCCTTTATGGGGGATAATTCCATCTCAACTGCCGCCCTGCAAGATGCTGCCCAGACCCTGGCCCGGAATGGGAAAACCCCGCTCTATTTCGCGCGGGATGGCCATCTGCTCGGTATGATCGCGATGGCCGACACCGTAAAGTCTACCAGCCGCGAAGCCATTGGGCAAATGCAGGCCATGGGAATCGATGTGGTCATGCTGACCGGTGACAATCGGAATACGGCCGAAGCTATCAGGCAACAACTAAACATCGGCAGCGTCGTGGCAGAAGTACTCCCCCAGGACAAGGAAAGTGAAATCAGGCAAATTCAGCAAAAGGGCAAAAAAGTGGCGATGGTGGGCGACGGCATTAACGATGCTCCGGCTCTGGCAAGAGCGGATGTGGGAATTGCGATCGGAGCTGGAACCGATATCGCCATTGAGTCGGCCGACATCGTACTAATGAAAAACGACCTTTTGGATGTAGTGGCCGCACTGCAACTCAGCAAGGCAGTAATACGCAACATAAGACAAAATCTGTTCTGGGCCTTCTTTTACAACATTATCGGGATTCCGCTGGCAGCAGGCCTATTTTATCCTGTGCTGGGCTGGAAGCTTAACCCCATGTTTGCTGCGGCAGCCATGAGCATGAGTTCTGTATGTGTGGTATCCAATGCGCTGAGATTAAGATTTTTTAAACCGGCGTATAAAAAAATAGAATCAAATAACCATATGATAGGAGAGGATTATAACATGAAGAAAATTATGACGATTAACGGAATGAGTTGCCAGCACTGCCAGGCCAGTGTGGAAAAAGCCCTGAACGCTATTGACGGCGTAAAGGCAAAAGTCGATCTCAATCAAAAGAAGGCGGTCATTACACTTGATGCGGGAGTTTCCGATGAAATTTTAAACCGTGCTGTGACCGATGCCGGTTACGAAGTCGTTTCGATTAAAGATTCACCTGCAGAATAATTACCGGGCGGAGGAACCTGATGAAAGCTAATAAAACCAAGATAAACAACCTTTTAAAAACAGCCCGGGGACAAGTGGATGGGCTGCTGAAAATGGTGGAGGAAGACCGTTATTGCATAGATATATGCAACCAGTTAATGGCGACCCAGGCCATCCTGCATAGTGTCAATAAGGAAATCCTTCACGCCCATCTCAACCACTGCGTAAAGGAAGCCTTCCAGCACGGCAACGGGGATGAAAAGATCGAAGAAATCATGTCCATCATGGACAAGATGGGAAAATAGGATTAACAATTGCGGGAGTTGGGTATTATAACAGTTTTTTTGTCATCCTGAACGTAGTGAAGGATCTTGCCATATCGGAGAGTGAAAGATCCTTCACTACGTTCAGGATGACATACTATTCGTTGCGGGCTTCGTTTAGCATTTCCTGGGCGTGCTGCAGGGTCAGGGGGGTGTAATTGTCGCCGTCCAGCATGCGGGCCAGTTCAGCCGCCCGTTTGTCATCATCCAGACGGGTGACGACGGTATAAGTGTGATTATTATTAATATGTTTTTCAATTAAAAAATGATGATCGGCATAGCTGGCTACCCGGGGTGAGTGGGTAATAGCTATGACCTGATGATGCTGCGCGATTTCACTGAGTTTACGGGCAGTTGTATTGAGAGCGCTTCCGCCCAGGCCCACATCGATTTCGTCGAATATCAATGTATCTATCTGATAAAATTCGGCCAGGGCCGCTTTAAGGGCCAATATAAAACGAGATATTTCGCCCCCCGAAGCTATCTGGGCAACCGGAAGCAAAGGCTGGCCGGGATTGGGGGAAAACGTAAATTCCACCTCGTCCATTCCCCGGGGGCCGGGCCGGGAAGCAGGATTCACGGCTACGGCAAATTGCACCTGCGGCATGTTGAGCTGACTCAATTCATGCTGCATAACCTTTTCCAGGTGCCCGGCCGCCTGTTTCCTTAAAACCGTCACTTTCTGAGCAGCGTCCAGATAGCGGGACCGGCTCTGTTCCAGTTCCTTGGCCAGACGGGCCTGCCTTCCTTCGCTGACGTCCAGCTCTTCCCTTTCTGACTTTAAATTTGCCAGGAGGGCCAGTATTTCATCGACATTGCTGCCGTATTTATTTTTCACCCGATTAATTTCAAACAGCCTTTCCTCCACCTGATCCTGCAGTCCCGGTTCGAAATCAAGTGAATCCCGATAACTGGAGAGGCTGGCCGCCATATCCTGCAAGCTGTAATAGAACTGCTCCAGAGGTGCAACCATAGCCGCAAATACATCGTATTCTTCCAGGCTGCGGGCCGTATCCAAAGCTTCAGCCACCAGATCGTTGGCCGGGCTGCCCTCCTCGCCGTCATAAAGCAGGCGCAAGATCTTAACGGCGCCGTCCATAAGCCGGGCCGCATTGTTGATTTTCTCCCGGAGCTTGACCAGTTCTTCCTCTTCACCGCTCTGCAGGTGGGCCTTTTCTATTTCTTTAATCTGATAGTCTATTATCTCCAACTTTTGCCGGCTATTTTTAACATTATGTTTTAATTCGTCCAGCCGCCGCTGCTGTTCCTGCCAATCCTCATAAAGCCTCTTGACTTCCGTCAGTTCGGCGGTCATATCCTGCAGACTATCCACATAATCCAGATATTTTTCCGGACGCAGGATATTCTGGTTATCATGCTGCAGATGCATGTCCAGCAGTAAAACCGACAAAGTCTTTAATACGCCCAGGGGAACATTGCGCCCGTTGATACGGGCCGAGCTTCGACCGCTGGGCAGTATCTCACGGCTGATAATAATACTGTCGTCTTCATTTTCAATTAATTCATTATTCAATAAAAAAGAGCGCGCTTCATCCTCGATGTCAAACACAGCCTCGGCAATGGCTTTGCGGCTGGTGTCGCGCACAAAATCCGTTTTCATTCTGTCACCCATGATCAGGCTCAAAGCATCAATAATAATAGATTTGCCCGCACCGGTCTCTCCGGTCAATACGTTTAAGCCCGGTCCAAATTCAAGGCGCATTTCATCGATAAGCACGAAATTATTTATGTATATCTCCAGAAGCATTATGTTTCACCTGCCCGGATTATTAGCGCAAAAGTTCTCGAAACATGGTGACTACGTCAATCACTGCTTCCCGCGATTTAACTGCTGAAAAAAGGGTATCATCGCCGGCTACCGTTCCCATAATATCAGGAAAGTTCGATGAATCGATCAGCGAGGCCACCGACTGGGCCGCGCCCGGGAGAGTCTTGATAACTATCAGATTTTCACAATAATCTATGTTAATTACCGAATCTCTAAAAAGACGCTGAAAGCGTTCCCTGGAAGTCAGAGTTAAATTATTTTCAGGCAAAGAGTAGCGGTATCCATTCTGATCAGGCACCTTCACCAAGTGAAGCTCTTTAATATCCCGCGATACGGTAGCCTGGGTAACATCATATCCTATATTCCTTAAGGCTTCGCATAACTCTTCCTGAGTAGTTATATGCTCCTTGGCCAGAATTTCACGAATAGCAAAATGCCTTCTTGATTTCATTAAGTCCTCCTTCAAGGGAAAATCCCCTGTCGAAAAATTATTTGCCGGTCCGGTCCACCAGAGTAAAAAATGGTCTCCGGTTTAGGGCAGCAAATTTAAGTCTGGTAGGGGCAGTATTAACTTTGATACTATAATTCGCTCTAAGGTCAATATTTACCTGCCCATCAATTGAAATTACCGCTTTCTGACATTCCAGCGGTTTAATGCGTATAACGCGGGCCGGGTGTATAACCAGAGGTCTTTTAGTTACTTTATAAGAAGCGATCGGCGTCATGATAATTGCATCCAGACGCGGGTCCACTACCGGTCCTCCACAGGAAAGCGAATACGCCGTAGAACCGGTAGGAGTCGCTATTATAATTCCATCACCCCGGTACGGTTCTATCTCTTCATCGTCAATGGATACTTCAAGTTTTATCATGTTCGTAGTATGAGACCTGGCTACTATTTCATTCATACAACAAGATTTATATACCGGGCAATCGTCTTCAGCAAGGCTGACTTCCAGCATCATCCGTTCTTCCAGAGTATAACGTCCGGCTAAGATAGGCTCCAGATAGCGGTCAATATCATGACCTTCAAAATTGCATAAAAAGCCTACTGTGCCCATATTGACACCCAGAAGCGGAATATTACGGCCGGCCAACTCCCGTGCTACTTTTAAAATAGTGCCGTCTCCGCCCAGCACCATTACCAGGTCTATATCCTTTTTAACCGGCTGAAAGAGAGACAAACTTTGAACATCTACTTTTACACCTCTGGCGGTAAACCATTTTTCCAAATGCTGCACCATATGGACAGTGTCCTTTTTTTGTTCGTTGTTTACCAGAAGAATGTTCAATTATTAAACCTCCAGTACTTGATGGGCCTCGGCCACCACCTTTTCGATTTTATCATCTGCTGCCGGATCCGCCGTCTGCCCCTTAGTGAGGTAGATAAAAAACTCGATATTGCCCTGAGGCCCGGTTATGGGTGAATAGGTTACATCAGTACATCCCAGTCCATATTGGGCGGCACACTGAATGCATTTTTGCAACACCTCCCGGTGTACCCCGGCGTCTTTGACCACCCCGTGTTTGCCCACTTTTTCCTTGCCCGCTTCGAACTGCGGTTTAATGAGGGAAACGACTTTTCCATCGTCCCTAAGCAATGGCCCCAGGACCGGAAATACCTTGCAGGTAGATATGAAAGATACATCCATGGTTATAATATCAACCGGCCCCTCCAGCTGGTCCGGAGTAAAATATCTGACATTGGTACGCTCGATCACCGTAACCTGCGGGTTATTACGCAGGGTCCAGTCCAGCTGGCCATAGCCCACATCAAGTGCATACACATGTAAAGCTCCGTTTTGCAGGGCGCAATCGGTGTAGCCACCGGTGGAAGCCCCTACATCCAGAACCGTCTTATTCTTAAAATCAATATCGAAGGCACGGATGGCGCCTTCCATTTTAAAACCGCCCCGGCTCACATATTTCAAAGTTTCCAGGATATTAATATCCGCCGTTTCATCAATCTGGTGGCCTGCTTTGTCCACCACCCGGCCATTAACCTTGACCTGTCCGGCTAAAATCAGCGCCCGGGCTTTTTCCCGGCTGGGAACAAGTCCTCGGGCGCAAATTAGTGCATCCAGTCTACTTTTCGCCAATTTTACGCAGCTCCAATGTTTTATTATTGATTATGTCCGGCCAGCGGTTGATGATCCTGGCCACAATGGATTCAGGATTCATATCGATATAATCAAACAAAATATCCACCCGGCCATGTTCGATAAATTCATCCGGGATGCCGATCCGCAATACCTCGGCCTTTATATTAGCGGCGGCCAGTACTTCCAATACGGCACTGCCGTACCCTCCGCACAAGCTGTTATCCTCAATCGTAACTAAACGGCCCTGGGCGGCACCTGCCTGACATATTATCTTTTCGTCCAGTGGTTTAAGGAAACGGGCATTTATAATTTTGGCTCTGATGCCTTTTTCCTGCAGCATTTCAGCCGCATCACGCGCTATGCCGACACCGCGTCCGATAGCCAAAATAGCCAGATCATTGCCTTCCTGAAGCACGGTGGCTTTGCCGGACTCCAATAGCTGATGGCTCTTTTCGACTTTGATGCCTTCACCGCCACCACGGGGATAGCGCACAACTGCAGGCCCCGGGAGATTCAAGGCCGTATGGAACATATCTCCCAGTTCTTTCTCATTGGAAGGCGCCATTATGACAAGGTTGGGTACGATCCGTAAAAATGACATGTCAAAAGCTCCCTGGTGGGTAGCGCCATCCTCGCCCACCAGCCCCGCCCGGTCTACGGCAAAAATAACCGGCAGCTGAGGCAGGGCGACATCGTGTATAACCTGATCATAGGCCCGTTGCAGGAAGGTGGAATATACACAGACTACGGGTCTCAATCCCTGGCGGGCCATTCCCGCAGCCATAGTTACCGCATGCTGTTCACAGATGCCCACATCAAAAAATCGCTCCGGATACAGCCGGGCAAATTCAGATAGTCCGGTACCGCTGGCCATGGCAGCGGTAATAGCTACTATTCTATCATCCTGACGCGCTGCTTCAGTTATCCAATCACTGAATATTTCGGTATAGGTTTTGACCGGTTTCTTAAAAACGGACCCGGTCTTTATATCAAATGGCCCCACTCCATGGAATACATCAGGGTTCTTCCGGGCCGGTTCATACCCGCGCCCCTTTTCGGTCAGGGTGTGAATTAATACCGGTCCCCTCATTTTTCTGGCATTGGCCAGTACCAGGGTAAGTTCTTCCAGATCATGTCCATTGACCGGTCCTATGTATCTGAAGCCCAATTCTTCAAAAAGCATCCCCGGCACCATCAGGAATTTAATAGTATCCTTAAAGCGTCCGGCAAAACGTGCCACTTTCGGTCCTATGCCGGGAATCCGGTTGAGGGTGGTTTCGATGTGTTCCTTTTTACGCGAGTAATCCGGGTCGGTACGCAGCCGGTTCAAATAACTGGACATGGCACCGACATTTTTGGATATCGACATTTCATTGTCATTTAAAACTACGATTAAATCGGTCCCCACGTTGCCGGCATGATTCAGGGCTTCAAACGCCATCCCCCCGGTCAGGGCACCGTCACCTATCACTGCTACCACGGAATTGCTTTCATGCTGCAGGTCACGGGCTAAAGCCATACCCAGGGCGGCTGATATAGATGTACTGCTGTGCCCGGTGTTGAAAGCATCATAAACTGATTCATCGATGCGGGGGAAACCGCTGATTCCTCCATACTGACGCAGTGACGTCATGCCTTCCCGTCTTCCGGTCAGGATTTTATGTATATAACTTTGATGTCCCACATCCCAGACAATTTTGTCGGCCGGTGCATTAAAAACAAAATGCAGCGCCAGCGTAAGTTCCACCACGCCCAGATTGGCCGCCAGATGGCCCCCGCTATGGGCCACGCAATTAATCAAAAATCGCCGTATTTCATCGGCTAATTGATTCATTTCTGCCAGAGACAGCCCTTTTAAATCATCCGGGCTATTTATTGAATTAAGTATATTTTCTGCCATTACTTCACCTTCTGTTTTTAAACAATTCCAGTCCGGTCAAATCCTCCCACCAGGCTATCACTACCGCGACTCGAAAAATAATATCGTTGGCGTTATTAATAGCTATGTTCTTTCCTATGGCTTTGCCTCCCACCATTACCGATGCGATCAGGCTCGTCATAACAGCTCCGGTCAAAACCGTATTCAAGATACTAAAACGCTGGCTTAAATAAATAACAATGGCGGCACCTATCGCACCACTTAAGGTTCCTGATATATCTCCAATCACATCGTTGCAGTAATTTGCCACAGCATCAGCATTGCGGGCAATTCTTACCGCCTGCTTAGCCCCATATACTTTTTTAGCCGCCTTAGCATTATACGCGCTTTTCTCCGTTGCAGTGGCGGCCGTCCCAATGATATCAAAAAATATTCCCAGTCCCATTATGAGCAATAGTAATATTATTGATACCCCAATATTATTAAGTGTCTTCATAAGTGCTTCTGATCCAACACTCATAAGAAGAGCTATTATAAATGTAAAAAAGGCAACCAATGCTGCTGAAATCAGATTGCCCTTTTTGATGTTTCCTGGTAAATGTATATTGCTTCCCTCCAAAAACGAAAAACGAGTCTGGCAAAAGGTTATCCAATGAGTAAACGCTGTGACATAGGTCCAGCAGGTTTTCCCAGCAGCACTCCCAACTGTCGCCAGAAGGGCGGTTTCCCTTTATGGCTGCTTCATACCGTCACCGGATATGAGACTGGATTACCACTAAGTACACACTTTAATCCTCATTAGACTGTGCAATGCACGCAGTCTAGGGGTTTTCCCCGGCAACTCTTTTCAATCTCTAGCCTCTTTTGCAGTATCCGGTTTCAGGGCAGGTTATAGTTCTTTGGCCGAAGTACTATTACCCACTGTTGCCCATCCGCCGCCACCACTCAAGGCAGGCTACACTACACCCAGCTTATTACCGGAATGCAGGTTTTCAGGCTGCCGGCTTTTCAGCCGACTGCCTGCCTCCACGGATACAGGGGTCATGCCCGCATGCCGTTGCGGATTGCCCCTATACCCTTAACTCCCAGCAGCGACCCCTGACTGGGCGTCACAAGCCGCTACCAGAAGCTTCATCGCTGTGCCCTTCAACGGATTTTTAGGCCCGTCTTCAAAACTGATAGAGCTGACTAGAATACTGCAACCTTTCGCCAGTTGCGTTTCAATATGATATTATACCATGAAAATGATAACCTTTTAACATCCAAAACTTTACCAGAACTTATTATTGCCAAAATTCTTTCATTTTCACCAGCATATATGACCGGAAACTGAAACCTCTCTATATTTATTACGTAAAAATGGTAAATTTCTTACTTGATCCTTGCTCCATGCAGCAAACCTAAAGGTAGTTGTGCCGTTCCCCCTGCCTGTCTTGTTCACAACACCCTCGGCCTATATTTAAAACCTTAAAGATTATATTGCTTAATTTTCCGGTACAGAGTAGATCTACTGATTCCCAATGTTTGCGCAGTGCGGCTTATATTATAACCTGACTTAAGCAATGCTTTGGTAATTGTACTTTTTTCTATTTGCTCTCTTTCTAAAACTTTTTGATTATTTACGTACTTTAGTTCGGTATAGTTGGCTTTAGAGTCACATATGCCCACCGATTTTTTTATTTCATCCGGAAAATGTTCGGGTTTGATTATATTGTCATTTGACATATTGACCGCATATATAATTGAATGTTGAAGTTGCCTTACATTACCTGGCCAATTATACTGCAATAACATGAATTTTGCAGCATTATTTAGGGATGGTTCAGGTATACCCTGGTTAGCTGCTGCAATTTTTATAAAATGCTTAGTCAGATTAATAATATCCGGACCTCTATCTCGCAGAGGCGGGATATTTATTTTAAAAACAGCTAAACGATAATAGAGATCCTGGCGAAATTTATTATTATTCACCAGATCAAGCAAATCTTTGTTGGTAGCCGCTACCAACTTAAAGTTAACAGGTATAGAACGGCTTCCACCTACTCGAACAACCTTTTTTTCTTCCAGTACCCGCAACAACACCGGTTGTAACTCAAGCGGCATATCACCGATTTCATCCAGAAATAGGGTTCCACCGTTGGCTTGTTCAATTTTCCCCGGATGGCCTGTGCGTTCAGCACCTGTAAATGCCCCTTTCTCATAACCAAACATTTCGCTCTCTATCAAGCTCTTGGGAATTGCGGCACAGTTAACTGCTACGAAAGGCCCGCTTCGTTTACTCTCGATATGGATTGATTGGGCATATACATCTTTACCGGTACCGCTCTCACCTTCCAATAATATATTTGAATCAAGGGTAGAAAAATTTCTGGCCAGATTGATGGATTTTATTACCTCAGGTGAGTTCCCTATTATTTTATCAAAGGAAAATCCGGTATCTATATTTTGCATATGTGGTTTTACAATATTTGAGCGATCAAAATATTTAAACTTCAAAATACACTCAAAAATCCCCCCCGAAAAATCTCTTATTGGGTACAAGGTACAACTGTACAATTTCTTATTTATGCCTTTAATAGTAAATTCAGATTCAAATAATAGTTTTCCCTTTTCCAATACAGATTTAATAATGGGCTGATCTCCAATAATTAAATTAATAGGAATGCCAATTAATTCTTGGTGCTGATCCTTAAACAACTCTTTTGCCGCCATATTTGCGCTGTTTATGATTCCCTTCTTGTTTATAACTATAACCGCTTCCAATGATGATTCATGAGTAGTCCTAATTAATTCCTTATACATAGCCAACTGAAATTCCTTTTGTATAAGTTCGGCAATTGAAACCACCAGACTGAGCGTTTGCGAAGTTACACAATTAAAATACATTGTACCGATGGTAAGTATACCAGCCAGTTTGTTATCAAGATCAAAAATGGGAGCCGAACTTCCGGTCATCAAATCAGTACTGGCCAGGTAATTCTCCGGGCCGCAAACTTGAACTGGCCGATGCAGTAAGTGACACAGGGAAAAAGATGTAGTTCCCATAGTTTTTTCATTCCAGATTGCGCCGGGAATTAAGTTGAATACTTCTAATGACACGGTATCATTTTTGCCTATATTGACTAATAATTGTACTCCTTGAGGGTCGGAAAGATGAACAACATAATTAGCATTTAATAAAGATTCAAATTGACTAAGGCTGGAAATTGTCGCCTTTATCAGAAAATCATTTTTGCGTAATATTTCTTTAAAAGCATGTTTTTCAACATTCGGACAATTATTAGACTGAAAAACATCGATTCCGTAATTGTAAGATCTTATCCAGGACTCAACTATTTCCAGGCTGACCATTTTTATTTGGGAAGGATCGATTTTTTTATGGATAACATCAAGCTTAAGCTGTTTAACTTGTTCAATCAGATTTCGGTCCTGATAAGGTAAGTTTTGATTATCTATGCTCTTTTCACTGTTTTTAATAATCGAGCTAAGCAATTGTTCCTGCTGCATAATTGATTACACCTCCATGATGTACCAACGTAACAACTCCCACTATCATGCTTAAAGTATAAAATACAGTAACGTAAAGCGATACAAAGCTATGCTATTTTGTATCGTTTTTTAAGATTTATGTACCATTCTGTTATTTTGTGCACATTTCATAAATCCCTTTCTGGTAAATCGTATCAACAATCCCGTTATATTCACGATTAAGCACATGGCACACTTTTTGCTCCTATAGGTTATTGAGGAAGATAAAGCCCACAGAGCACAAATCCCAGTTCAGAAAATCATGACTACCTTAGCGAAAGGAGGTATACATGAACTTTTAGTAAAATTCTGCTTTGTTAATTAACAAGACGGATAGTACGGTAAATCAACTTGGAAACAAATATCTTCCTCACTGACGATTTACTATTTCGATACGGAAAAATCCATGAAAGCATCTATCACGCCAGGAAACAGAAAAAGGTTATATTAAAAGGAGGAAAAAATAATGGCACAAAAATATGAAGTAATTGTTGCCGGTGCAGGCCATAACGGACTTATTGTGGCAGCCTATCTGGCCAAGGCCGGAGTTAAGGTTCTTGTAGTCGAAGGTCAGGATATAATTGGCGGAGGAGTAATGAGCAAAGAAGGCTTGGCCGCGCCTGGCTTTGTAACAGATATGGCTTCAGTATGTCATGGGTTTATTCAACCTAATCCGGTAATCAAAAATGATGAATTAGAACTAAAATCAAAATATGGTCTTGAGTATATCACTCCGGAGAAACAGGTTGCAGTTGTTTTCCCCGATGACCGGTCCATAATATTCCACCGCGATGTTGATAAGACCTGCCAATCCATAGCCCAATTCTCTGAAAAGGATGCCGATGCTTATCGCAAATTCTACGATTTAGCCTCGAAACAATTAGACATGCTCACAGCTGGTCTGTATTCACCAACTCCGAGATTCGGAGCTTTCTCAGCCGCCCTGGAGGGTACCCGGGAGGGCCGCGATCTGCTTCATGCCATGCTAATCAGCGGTGATGACATCGCTAAAGAATGGTTTGAGGACGATCATACGTTAGTCGCCTGTAATCGATTTGTATCAGAAAATATGATGGATCCGCGGGTGGATGGCAGCGCGCTTAACTTATTCCTGTTTATACCTGTCTGCCATAAATATGGCTGGCCACTTGCGGTTGGAGGGTCCGGAGAGCTGTCTCAGTCTTTGGGAAGATGTATTATAGACCATGGCGGAGAAATTCGCACTTCCAGCTGGGTTAAGAAATTTAAAATCGAGGCGGGAGAATGTAAAGGGGTTATTCTGGAAAGCGGTGAAGAGATTCTGGCAACCAAGGCGGTTGTCACTAACCTAAGTATCAAACAGTTAGATGAACGTATGCTTGGGGCTGAAAACGTCACCGAACATTATTCCACCCGGGTGAAGAATTTGCGCTTTCAGGAGTATCAGGCCATGCTTCAAGGCTATGCGCTCAATGAAGCTCCTTCATATAAAGCTGGCAAAGATGTCGATGAAAGCTTCCTGGTTGAGTTTGCTCCTGATACTCTGTTGGATTTTAACAAAGAATTTGATGCTTATTCCTACGGCCAGCCCTGGACAAAATCTCCCTTATGCATGACCTTGACCCGGTGGGATCCCACCCGTGCACCGGCTGGAAAGCATACTTTATATCTCTATCATTATGAGCCTTACAATCTGGCAGGTGGAGGCCAAAGATGGGATGAAATCAAAGAGCAGGTAGCAGACGAAATCTTAAATAATTATCGTAAACGCACCACTAACATGGGACCTGAAAATATTATAGGCAGATGGGTAAGTTCGCCTCTCGACAAGGAACGTCGGAATCCCGCCTGGATTCAGGGTAACTTTAATCACATCGGCTCCCAGTTGATACAACAATATGGCAATCGTCCCTTCCCGGAAGTGCAAGATTATCGTATGCCAGTAGATAAGATGTATCTTTGCGGTCCCAGTACCTACCCTGGCCCCGGTGTTATCGGAGGCGGGCGTGCAGCAGTTCAGGTTGTTATGGAAGATCTGGGAATTGATTTTGATGATGTAGTTGGTTAACTATAATAGGTCAGGTGGGGGCCCATCAAAAGCTTGGGCCTCCACAAAAATGAAATTCCATAAAGGGGCAAGGTGTATATTTTATGAAAAAACTTTTTGCATGGATTACAGTATTATTAGGTATTTGGTTAATGATAACTCCATGGCTGCTGGATTATAGGGAGATACTACCCCAATGGCACGATACCGTTGTCGGGCTGGTCATTATCATTCTTGACCTTATTTTCATTTACAGCAAGGTTGACCACTCTAAAAACTGGCCCCACTTCGTCAATATTATTCTCGGATTGTGGTTATGTGTCTCAGGTATAGTTATCTTCGGACCAATATCAGCTGCAATTCGCTGGAATGAAATAATCGTGGGTATCCTGCTAGCACTGTTTTCTGCTATTGCAACCCAAATAATCGAGGGCCGAAAGACTTATATATATACAAAAGAAGGCAGCGTATTGGTCGAAATGTCCAAGATGAATTATAAAGATGGAATTATCGTAATGAAAGGTAAGGCCTTCGGCTCAATGCCCCAAGTCATGCACGTAAGGCCTAACGAGATTTGGAATCTGGTTGGTATGGTGCCTTTTGAAATAATTCTGCATATGCCTAAGTTGCTGTACCTGGGTTGGAAGCAGAATAAAGAAAAAGTTGCTGCTAAAAACCGCTGTTAACAAGATAACTCAGAAACAAACAATCAGCCTTAATGTGTAACATTTTGAGTGTTCACCACTCAAAATGTTACACAAATCTCTGTGAGATTCGCTAATTTAACTTTTTCTGCTAACCACATAAAACGCCAACCCCCTTAAGAAATCGGCCTCGGGTCCAAATACGTTCAGAGCTTCGATGCAGGCGCCGGCATTTTCCTGAGCCATTTTTTTGGCGGTATCCAGGCCGAACAAACTGGGATAGGTGTTCTTGTCATTTCTGACGTCACTGCCCACCGGTTTACCCAGAACGGTGAAATCTCCTTCTACATCCAGGATATCATCAGTTATCTGAAAAACCAGCCCAAACTTTTCCGCGTACTGCTCTAATGCCGCTACTCCCGGCCCGGGCAAATTATGCAGCATGGCCCCGGCCAGCAGGGCGGCGCGAAAAAGTTCCGCTGTTTTTAAACGCTGCAAAACTTTCAATTGCTCAAAATCTATACTCTTATGCTCGGCTTCCAGGTCCAGAACCTGACCTCCTATCATGCCCTGACTTCCGGCTGCCTTGGCAACCAGTTTTATGACCAGAGCCACATTGCGGGCTTCGATATCATCTACCCCGGCATTATCAGCTATTAGCCCAAAAGCTGCAGTCAGGAGAGCGTCTCCGGTCAGAATGGCATTGGCCTCGCCAAATACTTTGTGGCAGGTAAGCTGACCCCGGCGGTAATCATCGTCATCCATGGCCGGCAGATCATCATGTACCAGTGAATAGGTATGGATGAATTCCAGCGCACAGGCAGTCCGCTCCACACTGGCCGTACTTCCGCCTGCAATTTGGGCTCCTTCCAATACCAGCATGGGACGCAATCTTTTTCCCCCGTTGAACAAAGCATAATGCATGGCCTGGTGTATGACCGGCGGATAGGCGATCTCAGCCGGCATATATTTTCTCAGGCAGGCATCGACGTAGTCTTTTCTGGTACGCAAGTCTTTTACAAAAGCTTGAACATCAAAAGCAGCAGCCATCTTATATCTCCTTATTCTTCAAAATCCTGCAATTCGAAGTCTCCGTTGATTCGTTTGACCAGACGTTTTACCCGGCCGTCCGCTCTTCTTAATTCCTGCTGGCAGGAAACCGCCAGTTTGACTCCCTCCTCAAAGATATCAAGCGATTCTTCCAGTGAGAGTTGTCCGCTTTCGAGCTGTTCCACTATGGTTTCCAGCCTTTTCAGTGCATCCTCGAAATTAACGTTGTCCATATACTTTCCCCTTCCCCAGTACCTGAACTTCAATAGCGCTATTGAGCAGCTGAATGTTAAGTTTATCCCCGCTTTCAATTTCATCCGGGTCGCGTATGATTTTTCCCTGCCGTCTCACGATGGCATAACCGCGTTCCAAAATCTTGGCAGGACTGCGGGCGTCCAATCCGCTTGCTGCCATCGCCAAGCGAGTAGTTCGGTCTTTTAGAATATCGTTCATGGACCGGTCCATCCGGCGGGCTAAATCATTGAGCACCTGCTCCCGTTTCTCCAGCAAGCTCTGGGGCTGGCGCCAGACACTGCTCATTAACAGATGATCCAAAATCTGATTTTTATTAGTTAAAATTCGGTCCGCAGCTCGTCCCAACCGCCGGTTTAACCCGGCCAGTTTGTTTTCCAGGGTTTGAACATCGGATACTGCCAGCTGGGCAGCCTGAGTGGGAGTCGCCGCACGCATATCAGCCGCCAGATCGGCCAGGCTGAAATCAACCTCGTGCCCTACGGCCGAAATAACCGGTATATTTGATTCATAAATAGCCTTTACCACAACTTCGGTGTTAAAAGCCATCAGGTCTTCAAACGAGCCTCCGCCGCGTCCTACGATTATGACGTCCACGGCCTGGTATTCATTTAACAGGCGTACCCCGGCCGCTATTTCAGCCGGGGCCTCCGGCCCCTGCACCGCGCTGTGCACGATAATCACTTCGGTCCCGCGGTTGCGCTGATGAATTACCCGCAGGATGTCGCGTACCGCAGCTCCATCCTGGGAAGTAACAATTCCTACCCGGCTGGCTCCCCCTACCGGTTTTTTGCGGGCGGCCTCGAAATAGCCCTTGGCATCCAGTTTTTCTTTAAGTTGTTTAAGGTACAGAAACAGCCCTCCGAGACCGTAGGGCTGCATTTCCTCAACATATACCTGATATTTTCCCTGCCGCGCGAAAACCGATACATAACCACGCAGCAGAACTTCCATGCCATCCTCAGGCATAAAATCCAGCCCTCGTACCCGGCTCTTGAACATTACACAACTTATAGCAGTTTCTTCATCCTTGATCGTAAAATACATATGCCCGGATTGACGGTAATATTTAAAACCGGTTATCTCCCCCTGCAGCCAGAAATTGCGCAGGAACTTATCTGCATCGATCAGACCGGTTATGTAATTATTGAGTTCGCTGACAGATAGAATGTCATTCATGGGTACCTCTCCTGGCGGCCAAATTTACATTTTCCATTAATTTCGCAATAAGCAGCGGTCCCATCCCGCCGGGTACCGGCAATAAATAGCCATTGACCGCCTGGGTGGAGTCTTTATCCACATTGCCGCACATATGGTCAATATCCCAGTAAAAACCGGCATCTATAACTACTGTGCCGTCTTTAAGATATTCTCCCTTCAAGACCTGGGCGGCCCCTTTTTCAATAACGATAATGTCAAAATACTTTAATATTTCCGGATCGAAATCGGGTATTACCGTAACCTGGCATTTATTATGCATAAACATAAGCGCCAGAGGTTTTATAACATCAAAAGAATCCCCGATCAGAAGTACCTTTTTATCATTAAGAGCCGTCCCCGCCACCCGTTTTACTGCCTCCATGCAGGCCAGAGCGGCACAGCTTATAAAGCCGGGATGCTCACCTACCAGAAGTCCGCGGTTGACCGGGCAGAATCCATCCACATCCTTGGCCGGCGCAATGGCAGCCAGAACTTTTTCCTGATGGTCATTGAGTTCGCCGGGGAGGGGCAATTGAACCAGAATACCATCTATGGCAGCATTCGCGTTAAGTTTTTCCACAACTTTTATAAGTTCGTCCAGACTTACGGCAGCAGGCAACTGGATAAGCTCCCCCCTGCCCCCGGAAACTTCCAGGGCTTTCTGTTTCAGTCCCACATAAACCAGACTGTCACGATCATCTCCCACCAGGACCATAGCCAGACAGGGCTGCATCCCCTCCGCCTGATTTCGTTCTTTTAAACTACTTTTAATCTCATTAGCTATAACAGTTCCACCAATAATCTCCAAAATATCACCTCAAATCTAAATTCAACACTGAAGGACACTGATTAATTATGATTAACACAGATTTTTTATTTGAGAGTTTTGCATAATTAACTTTTTCCTATGATTAAGCAGTAACTTTGCGAATGTCATTCGGAGGCAAAGCCGAAGGATCTTAAGATTCTTCGCTACAGCTCAGAATGACAAATGGGGCTTTTGGAATTATGCAAAACTCTCATTTAAAAAACCAAAACCGTAGGACGGCCTATCCCTACGGGTACAACTGATGTTCCCCTGCGGCTATTAAGGGACGCAGGACGATAGCCCTCCAGGCCGGTGAAAAGAAATAACGCGTAAACCTCCCGGCCCTGAAGCCCGCTCCTAACGTCGGGGCTGTAGGGCCTGCTACGGATATTAGATATACTCTATTTTCATAATCTTGTTTTTAAAAATCTGTGTAAATCATAGTAAAATCAGTGTCCTTCTGTGTTGAACTCCTCACTAACCCTGCTGGTACAGATAGCTGCCCAAAAGGGCTACCCCGGCAGCGTTGTCGGTGGAGAGAGCGGGGGCGGCAAAATACAGTTTCATTCCTACGGCCGGATGTTCCAGGCGTTTGCGCAAGCGTTCCCTGATTATGCCGTTGGCCATTACTCCTCCCACCAGAAGTACGTCCTTGAAGCCTGATTGCTCGTATTCTGACAAAAGTATTTTTTCCAGGGTATTGGCTATCATTTTAAATAAAGCCAGTGCAATCTGCTCGTGGGGATACCCCTTATTGATAAAGTCCAAAGCCTTGTTTTCCGCTCCGGAAAAAGAGAAACCAGTGCCGCTGACTGAGGATGGTATCATGATATCCGCTTTCTCAGCCTGCCGGGCCAATTCTTCCAGGCTGCGGCCGGAGGGGAAAGGTAAACCCAGGGCAACTCCTACCCGGTCCACCAGTTGTCCGGCATGCAGATCACTGCCGGACTGTGTAAGTTCAATCTTAAAGAAGGAATCTTTTCCTGCTGTTACCCTTAGCACTTCGGAAGTCCCTCCGGAAAAATGTACCGCCAGGAATGAATCATGCTGCAGCAATTCCTGATTACCGTAAACCCCGGCCATGATGTGTCCTTCCTGATGGCTTACTTCGTAACAGGGTATGTGATTCACATAACTGATCGAACGGGCCTGGGAGAGTCCGGCCATGAATACCGGCATGTAGCTTCCCGGAAGGTTGCGGGGAAAGGCGCTTACCGCGACTGCAGAGATCTTGGGTTCATCCCGTTGGAAAATGCGGGCAAATAGACCCGGCAAATTTTTAACATGTTGAAAGAGTGCTTCCGACTGGCGCAGGCCGCGTTCCCCCTCCTTGACCTGAAGGAGCATGCGCTCATCTGCTGCCAGCTGATGGTTTTCGTCCACCAGTGCAAGTGATGTGGTATAAGCACTGGTGTCAATCCCCAGAATGTAATTCATTTCTTTTCACCCAGTATTTTATCCAGAATCGCATTAACAAAACCACCCGAGTTCTCATTTCCATAACGCTTGGCTATTTCAATGGCTTCATCTATCACTACCACCGGATGAGTCTCGGTCATATGCAGGATTTCGTAACAGGCCAGCCGCATTACATTACGATCTACCGACAGCATGCGGCTCAATGACCACTCGCGTGAATATTTAGTAATTTTCTCGTCAATTTCGGGTAAGCTCTGTAGACATCCTTCCACCAACTGCCAGGAGAAATCCCGATTGTTATCCTCCAATGGCGTTTGTTCCACCAGATAATTAAAAGCTGCGCGGGCGTCTGCATCGACCTGATCTACCTGAAATAATACTTTGAAAGCTATTTCCCGTGCCTTTCTTCTACTCAAATTAATCCCCTTCCAAAGCTACTTTTCTTTAAACATCTGCTTTAACCAGCTGTCAAAACTTTTATTTTCATCTATTTTTTTACCGATAATATATCCTACTATGATGCAGAAAATAACAAAGAGCGATCGCCAGAAGCCATAGTTTATAAAAATTATGCTGGCAATAAGTCCCAGCACAATACCCATAGTCTTTCCACGATGTTCCTGCAGTATGTATGCCAGAAATTTCTCCCACATGGTAATACCTCCTTGTCTGCTATGTTATTTTCGCTCGGCTTTGAAGTCATCTACCAGTATCTTGACCGCAGCCACCTGGACGCCGCCAATCTTCTCTACGTACTCTTTGACCACCTTCTGAATGGACTGCCCCATTTCTTCCATGCTGTAGTCCGGATTAACCATGAGATGCAAATAGATCTGCAACCCGTCCGGCCGGTTGCTGACCACCGGTCTGATCTCTTTGATGCCTTCTACTTTTTTAACTGCTCGCATGATTATCGTTTTAATGGCCGGTACGGTTATGGAGATTTCACCTGACAGATTGCTGTCAATAACCAGGGATTGAGCGCTTCTTTTAAATTTCAGCCCCCATCCCAGCAAGATTATAGCCAGCACCACCAGTATAATCCCTACCACTCCAGCCATCATACGATTCTGCGAAGTAGCAAAGGCGGCATTAATATAAGCCAGGGGTTGTCCCATGCCAAAAGCACTCATCACCACACTGCCCGCCACAATAAGCAACAACAAATTATAGATAAACAGTACTACGCGCCAGAGTACAGGCATTCCAACATCTCCTTTCAGCCGAATAAGACAGATAACCCCCTGAAAATGTACAGGGGGTTAATACTGCAAAATTAATCATTTACTCAAACTCAGTGTCGTTTGTATCCTGGTCAGCTGCATTCTTTTTCAGAGCCACGCCTACGATGTGAACATTAACCGCGGATACAGTTAGTCCGGTCATGGTTTCCACGGCTGTTTTCACTTCCTGCTGAACGTCCTCCGCTACTTTAGGAATAGGATAGCCAAAAGAGATCGTTATGTATATATTAATACTGGTCTGGTCGTCGATCGTCTCTACCTTGATGCCTTTGCCAAAGTTTTTTCTGCCGAGTTTTTCTACAAAATCCGTTCCCCAGCCGCCGCTAAGTGAAGATACTCCTTCAACTTCGATGGCCGCCAGACCTGCCACGGTAGAAACCACCTCATCAGCAATACGAATGGAACCGAGCTGGTTGTTTATTTCAGACTTCGGCGTTTCCATATTCTCACCTCCAGTTAATTTATACCGCTATTTTACCAGAATCTTACCCAATAGCAAATAGAATTAAACTTTTCTGACCATTTAACTGCCTAAAACTCGTCATCCATACGGCGTTGAATAAAATTTGTATATATTTCACCTTTACGGAAAAAGGCATTATCTAATACCTTCAGATGAAACGGAATCGTGGTTACCAAATTCTCCACTTTGAATTCATTCAAGGCTCTTTTCATCCGGGCAATGGCTTCAGGGCGGTCTTTACCCCACACGATTAGTTTGGCTATCATGGAATCATAAAAAGGAGGAATCTGATAATTACTGTAAATGCATGAATCAACCCGTACCCCGGGTCCCCCCGGAATCAGATATTGTCCCACCCGGCCCGGTGAAGGGCGAAAATCATGATAAGGATCTTCAGCATTAATCCGGCATTCGATAGCCCATCCATTCAGCTTGATATCTTCCTGGGTGTAACTTAATTTTTCTCCCGCCGCTATCCTGATTTGTTCCTTTACTATATCTATTCCGGTTACCATTTCCGTAACCGCATGTTCTACCTGTACCCGGGTGTTCATCTCCATAAAATAAAAGTTCTTGTGTTTATCGACCAGGAACTCGATGGTTCCGGCACTGCTATAGCCTACGCCCTGGGCGGCCTGAACCGCAACCTGCCCCATACGTTCCCTGAACTCGTTATCCACCAGAGTAGAAGGCGATTCTTCCAGCAATTTCTGGTTGCGTCTCTGAATGGAGCAGTCTCTTTCTCCCAAGTGTATAACATTACCGTGCTCATCGGCCAAGATTTGAATTTCTACATGTCGAGGTTCTTCTATATATTTTTCCATATATACTTCGTTATTGCCAAAGGCCGCACCGGCCTCTGCTCTGGCCGTTTGTATGGCTTCTTTCAAGCCTGCCGTACTGTGGGCCAGACGCATGCCTCTGCCGCCGCCTCCGGCCGAAGCCTTTATCAGCACCGGATACCCAATCTGTTCGGCCAGACCGGCCGCTTCCTTATAATTCTCCACTGCCCCCTCGCTTCCCGGTACCAGGGGCACACCTGCCTTTTTAACACATTCCTTGGCTTTTATCTTGTCGCCCATGGTCTGAATAACCTGCGGGCGGGGTCCGATAAATTTTATATCATTGGTCTGACACAACTCGGCAAAATAAGCATTCTCAGCCATAAATCCATAACCGGGGTGAATCGCGTCCGCACCTGTTATATTGGCGGCCGCCAGAATATTGGGTATGTTAAGATAACTTTGCTGGGCAGGTGCCTCACCAATGCACACTGCTTCATCCGCCAGTTGAACATGCAGGCTGTCCTTGTCGGCAGTGGAATATACGGCCACCGTATCTATTCCAAGCTCACGGCAGGCTCTAATTATCCTGAGGGCAATTTCTCCCCGATTAGCAATAAGTATTTTGGAAAACAAGTACTTTACCCCCAGTATCAATCTTTTTCTATACGGAACAATACCGATCCGAACTCAACCGGCTGCGTGTTTTCAACACATATCTCGACTATGGTGCCGGGCTCCTCAGCCTTGATCTCATTCATAAGTTTCATGGCTTCGATTATACATAGGGTCTGCCCCTTCTCCACATGCTGTCCTTCTACAACATAAGCCTTTTCATCCGGAGAAGGCGAGCGATAGAATGTACCTACCATAGGTGACGTAACCTCGGTCAAATTATGCTTGACTTCGGAAGGTTCATTTTTGACCACCACATCTTCAGTAGGGTTGTCCGAGCGGTTAACCGCTTGAACTGCCCCAACCGCTTTACGCAGAATTAACCGGTAATCGTCTTTTTGCAGATCCAGTTCACCAATACCGGTCTGGTCCAATAGAAGCATTAGTTCTCTAATTTCATCCAGATTCATTTCTTCATCTCCCCTGTGGGCTTTCTTAATTATTCTGGGTGCAGGCGGAGCAACCGTTTCTTGCGGTTTTATTTCTTCCCCTACCTCATCCCAGGATGATATCTGCGGAACATCTTCCGCATCACGATTTTGCCTGTATTCAAAAAATTTTAACGCTACCTGCGGGAATAAAATATAGGTCAGGACATCTTCCTCGCTCTCAGCCGTCGCTCCAATCTCCTTTTTGCCTTTTTCCCAGCCCGGTTCCAGAAAATCAGCCGGACGACCGGTTATTACTTCTTCCTGTCCTATTATTTTCCCCTTAATTGCGTCGCTTATAACTACGGGTGGCCGGCCATACAGGCCGCGCACATAATCCTTAACCTCGCCGGGACATAATTTATATCTCTCACCCATTAATACATTCAGTACCGCCTGGATTCCAATTATCTGACTGGTAGGTGTGACCAGAGGCGGATAACCCAGATCCTTTCTTACCTTCGGTATCTCGTTCAAAACTTCGTCCAGACGATCGGAGGCTTTCTGCTCTTCCAGCTGCGATATCAGGTTTGATATCATACCACCCGGAACTTGATGTTCAAAAACCTTCATATCAGATATCTTGGTAACTCCACGTTCAAACCCTTTATGTTTGCGTATTTGTTCAAAATAATTGGCAATGGTAAAAAGTTTATGCAGATCCAGGCCCGTGTCCCACTTCGACCCCTGCAGGGCACGAACAATAGTTTCCACCGGAGGCTGGGATGAACCAAAAGCCATGGGCACGCTGGCAGTATCAACAATATCGACACCGGCTTCGGCCGCTTTCATAATGGAAGCAATGGCCAGACCGCCAATATAATGGGTATGCAGCTGAACCGGCAATCCGACTTTTTCCTTCAGCAGACGCACCAGTTCAAATGAAGCATAAGGAGCCAGTAAACCAGCCATATCTTTAACACATATGGAATCTGCTCCCATATCCTTTAAAGCCAGAGCGGTATTTACAAAATGATCAATCGAATGCGCCGGACTAACCGTATAGACTACGCAGGCCTGGGCATGCATGCCGGTTTTCTTGACTGCCTTCATGCACGTCTCCAGATTTCGGATATCATTCAAAGCATCAAACATCCGAAAAATATCGATGCCATTATCGGCCGCTTTGGCTACGAATTTCTCCACCACATCATCCGGATAGTGAGAATAGCCCACCAGTGACTGACCTCTGAGGAGCATCTGCAAACGGGTCTTTTTAACATGCTTGCGAATAGCTCTTAATCTTTCCCAGGGGTCTTCCTTTAAATAACGGATGCATACATCAAAGGTCGCTCCGCCCCATACCTCCAGCGAATGATAGCCTACCTCGTCCAAATCCTCCAGGACCGGCAGCATATCATCAATCGTCATCCGGGTCGCCCACAGGCTCTGATGGGCATCCCTGAGACTGGTATCGGTTATTTTAATTTTACTCATATTTGGCCTCCCTAAATAAGCAACTGCTGCAATTATCTGAAATCCTAACCAAAATTGGCAGGGAACAACCGATTTTCTGATGTTTTATGTATGCAAATATACAAAAGCACCTATATACAAAACGACTCAGGCCTTCGGCCTGAGCAGCGTACCTTTAGTCCGATTGATAATATTATAAAAACAAATCAAATTTATTTCAATCATTTATCACTGTATACAACCCCCCCGATTTCATTTCCTTACTATAATATTTATCTTACTTTTTTCTTGCATAATTGACGTACCCACTATTTGTTTGACTTCATCCTCCTGTTCCTGACTTAAAGACTCAGCCTTCAATACTACCGTGGTCTCACTGGACTGGATGATAACAACACATTCTTTGTAACCACTTGATTTCACCAGATTCTCAGCCTTCATTTCCTTTTCCATATCCTCGGAAATACTTACCAGGCGAAGTGAAGCGGCTTCCCGGGCTTTGCCCTGCGAATTCTGGTTAATTATCTCCCGCAATAATTCTATCTGTTTGCTCCGGGTGCGCTCCCGCTCCATCCGGTATTCGGCAAAAAAGCTTATACTCCCAGCCTCGGCCGCTTTAGTTTGAATTTCGATACCCGGCTCTATACCAACCTCCGGTACTTCATTTGGGCTGGTGTCCTTTCCCTGGAGAACTAAAAACCATATTATTCCTGCCAGCAGCAAAATTACTGCCAAGCCCAATATTTTCTTCCCATTAATCATCTGAATCATCGGCTCGCACCCCTTTCTGCATTCGGCCGGCGTGCTGCTACCCTTACCTGATAGGCGGAAAGGTTGAGCAAAGTAGCAGTTACATTGGTAAGCTCTTCCTTGACCATCGGATCACAGGCACCATCGGCTACTACCAGTACACCCAAAATCTGCGGGGACTTTTGTTCGACCAAAAGTGATTCCCCTCCGGAAACAGCCAAATCTTTGACTGTATTCTGTTCATCAATGGTTCTCTCCACCCCTTTGTAATCTTTTTCTTCCGTCTTCCTGGTTTCATCCTTGATGTTAACCGCATAGTTTTTCAATCCATCTGAAGCCAGTGTCATTCTTACCTCAACCTTCCCGGCACCATCAACCTGAGACAAGATAGTCTCCAGTTCCGCCTGCATTTGCTCCTTTATACTGCCTCCGGTCCCGCCGTTGGGACGGGATACGCTCTGCTGGGTACCGGAACGATTGGGGGCAGGCCATAACAGGGCCAGCAGGCCAAGACAGACCACAATTACAATCAGGTAGCGGCCTTTTTTACTGCGCAGGGAAAACTTTTCCCCGGTCTCTTCCTTGATCCCTCTTATCCATTCTTCCAAACATCTCAGCCTCCCTCGAACTTTATATCTATGTCAACATTTTGAAAGCCATACATGTTTTGCACCAGATTAATGATCTTCTGCCGCATACGTTCCTGTTCTTCTTCGGACAGTCCGGCCTGACCGGAAAAAACATTTATTTTTTCATCATCAGTCCCGCTGCCATTTCCCGGTATTACTTTTAAATCGAGTCTGGTTATCGCACCGCTGCTGTCTACCCCGGCTTTAATATCTACCTCCTCCACCCCCGGCACCAGCATGGCCATGGCGCCTATCTGCCCTTCCACCCTGGTTTTGATGGCATCGCTGTCGGCAGTTATTATACGCTGATTAATTTCTTTACCGGCCTGAAGAATTTCTTCATTTTGGAGCTGGTTCGCCTCATAATCCCAGAGATTAATTTTGAATTCACGGTTCTCATAGAGCAGACTGAGGGCCGGATTTAAAATAGCTATCAGTATAAAAAGGCCCATAGCCAAACGGGCAAATGGTTTTATGCCCCCATCCGGCAGCAGCAGTTCCAAAAAACTGGCCACCATGATAATAACCAGCAGGTTTCTGACAATTTGCACCAAAACTTCCATACCATCATCCCCCGCTCAGTTCAACATGTACATGGAGTTGGATATTCCTGCCACTATGGCGATCATTATAAAAAACATCAATCCCACCGCCGCTATGGCTGCCAGCATTAACAGCAGGTGGGTACTCATGATTTCGAGAAACGCAGCCGTCCGGGCATCCCCCATGGGTTCCACTAGTGCCGCCGTAAGGCGGTAGATCAGGGCAATGGCCGCTATTTTCAGCAAAGGAAAAATTATTAGGCCAAAGACTATTAATACCCCAAAAATACCCAGAGCCTGTTTAAGCATCACGACATAGCCCGCCGCTACTTCCAGTGTATCAGACACCATTTTCCCAATAATAGGAATAGTATTGTCCGTTATGAACTTGGTCGTACGTAACGCCACTTTGTCCAATACGGCACCATACAAAGCCCGTAATGTAACCATTCCTACGAAAATGGTTACGAAAAACCCCAGACAGATCTGCGCCATCTGGGTAAAAAATTTGGCCAGCCGCTCCACTTTTACGGTATCAGACATGTGATTGACCAGATGGAGGATGGCCGACATAATAATGAGCGGAAAAACTATGTTTTTAATGGCATTGGCAAAAGCGGTAGCAGTAGTCATAAGGACCGGAAAAAGCATTACCGATGTATTGATGTTGCCCAGCCCAGCCACCAGCACCATCATCTGGGGCAGCATTCCCAGCATAAATGCAACCATGTTGTCGATGGTATTCTGGCCGATGGATAAAACCACTTTGAAAGAGCCCAGGGCAATTGCGCACAGAGCCAGGAAACACGCCATATAGGATACTTTTGCCACTCCGGAAGAAAAAGAAGTCTGCAGATTGATCAGCAAGGCCGCCAGCACCGACAGGACAATCAGTTTACCCAATAAACCGGAATTGGCCGTAACCTCCTTAAAGAAAAATTGCAGCAGATTGCGTGCCGTCTCCTGTAAATCAAAGTTCCAATCCCCTTTGATAAAATCGGCTATCCAGGCACTGACCGGTTTCTGTTGCAGATAAGAATTTACTTCACCATCGATCATGCTCTTGTATTCATCCATAGCCTTCAGATCAAGGCTTTGCATCGCCTCCTGCAAAGTAAAGGCAGCATCGCTTTCAGAATCAGCCTGGTCTTCCGCCGCCACCGCTGCAGGTACCATGATGCCCAGCAGTAAGATTAAAAGTGATGTAAACAAGTATCTCTTCACCAGCACTCCTCATTTCCTGCTCCATTTCGGCTCAAAGTTGGGCAGAGCGTGACATGACTTTATTTAGGCAATAATTCCATCAGCGACTCGATAATGGCTACGATTATGGGTAAGGCCAGTACCGCTATGATAATCTTGGAGGCAAATTCTACTTTTCGGGCTACGGCCTGTTCACCGGCATCGCTGCAGATAGCTGAGGCGAATTCCCCCAGATAGGCAACCCCCAGTATTTTTAAAACCGTGGCCAGGAAAAAGTAATTAATTCCCGCCCGGTTAACCAATTCCTTCATGATATCAAGAATGGCGGTTATCTTTCCTATCATGAAGATAAAGATAACCACACTGAATACTATGCTAAGCAGCACTGCCATGACCGGCTTTTCCTGCCGGAGTATGAGTAATAGAACAGTTGTAACCAGAGCTAATCCTACTATTTGAGCTATTTCCACTGCTATCGCCCCTTTTTCGTATCATGGACGCTAAAGAGGTTGGGCCTACAAACCGAATACCGAACGAACCGTGGTAAATAACTGGTTCATGAGCTGAACTACGATGATCAGCACCACCACTACGCCGGCCAGGGTTAACAACTGGGCCTGTTCTTCCTTGTTGGCCTGTTTCAGAACAATACACAGAACCGATACCAGAATCCCAATCCCTGCTACCCGGAAAATAATATTTATATCCACTATCCCTGCCCCCTTTTTATTTGGGAGTTTTGCATAATTCCCAAAACCCCATTTGTCATTGCTATGAATAACGTTTTTTGTCATCCTGAACGTAGTGAAGGATCTTTCCATCTCGGAGACTGCAAGATCCTTCGGCTTTGCCTCAGGATGACATGCGCAAAGTTACTGCTTAATCATAGGAAAAGTTAATTATGCAAACTCTCATTTACTAAACCGGCGGTGAGACATGTCCGGTTTTCAGATAACCAACAACACGATCATGGCTCCGGCAATAAAACCGGCATAGGTCCAGATCCGCCGGGCCGTATCCGCTTCCCGGCGGGCTCTCTCAATCTGAACCGCAAGCTCTTCCTGAATCAAGGCCAGAAATTTGCTTTGTTCCAGGGTATCCGACATGCCCAGCTGCGGCCCGGCCGAGCGGAGCAGTTCCAAATCAACCGGCTTAAGATCGGAGCGGGAAGATAACTTGCCCAGTCCCTGACTCCAGGCTTCGCCCGCAGTCAGGTTCTTTTTATTTAAATTCCCGGCTGTTTCCTTATAGAGCAAGCTTACCGGCCAATCGGTAAATCCGGCCGTTTTAAGCAGGGCGCGGCTAAGCGGAGTATGGGTACAGGTTATCTCTTTTTCCAAAAAATTGAGGGACAAACGCAGGTTAATAAGCTGCCCCACTCGCCTTTCACTGCTGCCGGCCCGGGATACTCCATAAAACCCCAGCCCCCCGATCACCAGCACTGTACCCATCATTTTCAAAAGCATCAGCCCCACCTCTCAATACTGGCCACACTTCCGGGTCCGTAGCGGCGCGAAAGTACTATACCGGTTTTAAATGCACCCCGTTCCAGCATTTCGCTTAAAAGGGGCCTTTTCTGCAGCTCGGCGGCATTGGCCGCATGAGCGCTGGTTATAACTGTAACCCCCGCATTAAGACACTCCACTACGGCATCCACATCTTCCCGGCGGCCGATCTCATCGGTAATTATTACCCGGGGTGAGAGAGAACGCAGAGCCATTATCATCCCGGCCGCTTTGGGACAAGCATCCAAAACATCAGTTCGGGGGCCGACATCCAGTTGCGGTACCCCCATATAACACCCGGCCAGCTCACTGCGTTCGTCAATAACAGCCACATTTACCGGCTGCACCAGGCCATTTCCGTTCGACAACAAACGGGCCAGGTCTCTTAACAGGGTGGTTTTGCCACACCCCGGCGGCGATATCAAAATAGTATTCAAGGGTCCCTGACGCCCGGGCGGGACTACATGATGCAACAGCGGCTCGGCACAATTCTTTACTTCCCGGGCAACACGAAAAACTAAACTGCCAAAATCCTTGATAGTTTTTACTTCATCTTTTTTCATTACAATTTGCCCTGCTAGTCCTACCCGATGCCCACCCCGCAGAGTTATGTACCCTCGTCTGATCTCTTCTTCAAAAGCATACAGGGAATTATCACTGATAGCGGCAATGGTACGGTAGATATCATCCTGCTCCACCCGGTAGCCTTCACTGATTTTGGTGGTAAGATTACCCCGTGGATCAATCGAAATATCCCGTTCCCCGATTTTCAATAACACCGGCTTTCCACAGCGCAGGCGTATTTCCTCCAACCTGGTCAGGTCTTCCCCTGGCAGACCTGCTACCAGCTTTCTTACCGGCAGCGCCAGATAGGGGATAATTTGTTCTCTTATGATTCTTTCATCTGAAAAAGCCATAGCATAACCCCCTTGTTTTAAATAGATATTGGAATAAGGGTTAATTTATGCCATATTTGTAATAGACACAAAAAAACAGGAGTGCAGTCTCATTTGCACCCCTGTCGGGTTAGCGGGAGAGGAACTAGTGTTCAGTTATTTCCTCTTCATCACCATCATAATCATAGTCTTCCTCTATAAATGCAGGTTCAAAGTCGAAAGAACCGTCGTTAACATAAACGACTGCATTGCAGCTGGGACAGATTACTTCAACCATATCGTCATCATCCAGAACATCCGCACTAAAATATACTCTTTCTCCGCAGTCCGGACAATCCAGTTCTATACGATCCTCATCATCAATCTGTTCTTCAAGATCAGTCAAATCATCGTCGATGCACTCGATATAATCTTTTAAATCTTCCACATCGGTGCGCAGATCGGTCAGCGAATTGGTTACATCCTCCAACACACCCAGAATACCGGCTATGACTTTCCCCTGCGGACTATTGTCCGATACATTTAAACCTTCACTCAAGCCCTGCAGGTAGCTTACTCGTTCTGAAATATCCCTCAAAACGCAATCCTCCCTTTTATATATAAATGACTCATACTTTAGAGTTTTGTATAATTTCAAAAATCCCCATTTGTCATTCCGAGCCAAAGCCTAAGAATCTTAAGATCCTTGGCTTTGCCTCAGGATGACATTCGCAAAGTTACTGCTTAATCATAGGGAAAAGTTAATTATGCAAAACTTATACTTTAGTATTGGTATAAAAGAGAGGAAATAAACGAAAAAATATATTCTGTTATATATTTTGCCCTACCACCAACCGGGGACATTCCTTACTTCGGTTGGCGCAGCAAACCTGAAAGGAAGGTGTGTCCCCAACTGAAAAAGCAAGAGGCAAACCTTCCGCCAAAAATTCCTACAAGCCTAAGCTCTTTCCATATATTGACTGATACGGGTATCTATTCTGATCCGGTCGCCGGTATTAATGAACAAAGGCACCTGTACCACCGCTCCCGTTTCCAGCGTAGCATTCTTGGTCGCACCGGTGGCAGTATCGCCCTTAACTCCAGGCTCCGTATCAACTACCTCCAGCTCTACAAAGTTCGGTAATTCAACCCCGATGATATTATCCTGGAAAAGCAGAATACGTATATTCATATTCTCCAACAGCCATTTAATCCCATCACCGATGGTTTCTTTGCTGATGTTGATCTGTTCAAAATTCTCCGTGTCCATAAAGACATAATCTTCACCGTCATTATACAGATACTGCATTTCCTTATTTTCCAAATGGGCGCGGGGAACTTTCTCACCGCCGCGGAAAGTTTTTTCGACCGAACCGCCGGTTTTTATATTCTTAAGCTTGGCCCGCACGAAAGCAGCGCCTTTACCAGGCTTTACATGCTGGAAATCCACCACCTGGTAAGCCTGACCATCCATTTCAATGGTAACACCTGTCTTAAAATCATTAACCGAAATCATCGTATCCCTCCATGTTATAAAGTAAGTAAACTTTTATCAGTATGGGTGATAACCTCACATCCCCCGTTCCTGACTATAACCGTGTCCTCGATTCGTATACCTCCCCAACCGGGGATATATATGCCCGGTTCAACTGTAACTACCATATTCTCTTCTAAAATAGTATCACAAAACCGTGAAAGTCTGGGAGCTTCGTGAATTTCCAAACCTACTCCGTGTCCGAGGCCATGTCCAAAATAGACATCCAGACCATATTGGGCCAGGCAGTCACGAACCGCCCGGTCTACATCGGAGCACCGCGCACCGGGTTTAACCAGTGATACCCCCAATTGCTGCGCTTCCAGCACCTTCATATATTTATCCCGGCTGTCCGGGGAAGCGGAGCCAATAAACACCGTCCGGGTCATATCCCCGGCATAGTTCTTAAAAAAGCCGCCATAATCCATTGTAAGCATGTCCCCCTGAGCCAGCAGGCGGCTGCCCGGTTTTCCATGCGGCAAAGCGGCATTGGGACCGGCCACTGCTATGGTCTCAAAAGACTCCCTGGCACAGCCATGTTCTCTGAGTTGATAAGCAATATAGCTGGCTACCTGGCGTTCGCTTAGACCCGGTTTAATAAAAGCGGCTGCTTCTTTAAAAACTTCATCACTGATATGGGCCGAATCTCTCAGGCACTGTAATTCGTCTTCATCCTTGACCAGGCGCAGTTCTTCTATCAATTGATTTACCGGAACCGGTTCCCGGCCCAGTTTGCTCTTAATTCCAAGGTAATCGGCATATGTAATATAGTGACTTTCCACCCCGGTGCGGGCCGCCCGGTCTATAAGGGCAAACATGCTGTTAAAATCCGGATGGTTTTCTTTAATCAGTTCCCAATCAGGAGCCTCTCTCTCCACCTGCTCCCAGTAACGGGAATCAGTCACCAGATATTGCCGGGCCGGCGTAATAACCAGTCTGGCATCAGCTCCGGACGTAAACCCGGACAGGTAAAGAATATTCTCGGGTTGAGAAACTATAAATGTATCGATATTATGTTCTGTCATTAAGCTGCGAAGTTTTTCTATACGCTGTTTGATCGTACTACACCTCTAAACTATATATTGTTATACTCTTTCTTATTTTAACCCAGCAGCACGATTGTGAAAATGCTTTTTTACTCAGACTGCTGTTTTCCCTGCAACAGGTTTAGCGCAGACTCCAGTGCCAGACGATAGCCCCAGGCTCCCATGCCCATAATAATTCCCGCCGCCAGGGGAGACAGGAGGGAGTGGCGCCGAAATTCTTCACGGGCATAAATATTGGACAGGTGCACTTCGATAAACGGTATGTCCACCGCTTTCAAAGCGTCGCACAGGGCGATGCTGTAATGCGTCAGAGCGCCTGGATTGATAATGATAAAGTCGACCCGTTTATAGGCTTTTTGAATTTCGTCTACAATTGCTCCCTCATGATTGGATTGAAACAGCTCCAGTTCCACTCCGGCCTCAAGCGCTATCTGTTCCAATTCCGCATTGATCTCAGTCAGGCTCTTAACTCCATATATTCCGACTTCGCGAATTCCCAGCATATTCAGATTGGGTCCGTTAATTACAAGTATCCTGGGCACCAAAATCCCCCCTTAACTTTACTTTCCGCCAATGCTCAAATTTTTCAGACGAATGGTAGATGCACCCCGGGAGCCAAAAAAGCGCAGGTCATTGCCTACCGCGTTTACATCCTGCAGCAATTGTCCCAGATTGCCGGCAATGGTTATGCCCCGCACCGGAAACGTCAGCCGGCCCTTTTCGATCATTATTCCGGCCGCACCGACGGAAAAATCTCCGGAGACCGGATTGGCCGTATGCATTCCCATTACATCAGTAATATAAAATCCCTCTTCAAGGTCGCTTATTAAAGCTTCCGGCCGGTTAGGTCCGGTTATGGTAAAATTAGTAGCACCCACGCCAGGCAGAGCCCTGAATGATGCCCGCTGCGCATTTCCGGTGGATTGCACCCCGTCTTTTTCTGCCGTGTAAGTATCATACAAAAAGCTCCTCAATATCCCATTTTCAATAATAATGTTCCTGCTGCTGGGAACGCCTTCGGCATCAAAAGGAAATGGAATGCCGGCCGGGTCAAGTCCATCATCCACCAGATTAACTACCGGCGCAGCTACTATCTGACCCAGTTTTCCCGCCAGCATGGATTTATTTTTCTGTACGGCACCGGCATCCACCAACTGAGCCAATATGGTCATAAACCGGGCGGTTACTGCCGGCTCCATAATGCAGGGCAAATGTGCGGAAGCAATGCTTCTGGCCCCCAGGCTCCTGCCCGCCCGGATGGCCGCTTCAATCCCCAGCTCCCGCGGGGAAAGGTCGGAAAAGTGCTGGCTGCTTCTCATGGCAAAACCACTCTGGGCATCACCGTCCTCTTCGGCCACCAGATAGATGTGCTGACCGCAATAATTGCCCCGGCCTGCCGCACATATGCCTTCCGTATTCATTATTACACAGATGAATTCATTATCATCATAGGCGGACCGTTCCACTACGGTAACCCGATTATCATGAGCCCGGGCAAAATCCTCCGCCTGCCTGGCCAAAGCTATTTTTTCTTCCACGCTGGCTTCATTTATGCCCTGGTCATAAGTCTCCACCACCGGATAGGTAAACTTTCCACGGGGCAACACATTGTATTTATCGGTCGAGGTATAATCAGCAATGGCAATGGCATGGTCGACGGTCTCACGTATCGCCCGGTCCGACAGGTCACTGCTATAGGCAAAACCAACCCGGCCGGCTTTTATAACTCTGATGCCCATACCCGCCTGTTCGGCCTGCTTCAGGCTCTGCACCTCACCTCCGGCCACCTCCAGGCCCAGCTCCCGTTCATATAACAAAAAAGCTTCAGCCGCGACTCTTTGCTTCGCCGCAACCTCCAGAGCATTTTCCGCCATCTTAATTAAGTTTTCTTCCGAATTATATTCCAAAATGCCCTCACCTTTCCGTAGCAGGCCCTACAGCCCCGACGAAGGAGCGGGCTTCAGAGCCTGGTTTACATGTCATCCTGAACCTTAGTGAAGGATCTTTCCCCTTGCTAACAGGTAAGATCCTTCGGCTTGGCCTCAGGATGACAATTAAATCAATGTCCTTCAGGATTGAATTACGTTCCTCCAACCGTAAGCTCCTTAATGCGAATGGTCGGTTGGGCATCCCCCACCGGTACGCCCTGGCCGTCCTTGCCGCAGACTCCGATGGCAAATCCCAGATCACAGCCCACCCGGTCGATATCCTTTAAAACCCGTGGTCCGTTGCCGGTCAAGGTTGCCCCCCGCACCGGATATTTAACTTTACCATTCTCGATTATATAGCCTTCCTGCACATCAAAGACAAAATCGCCGTTGGTGGTATTAACCTGTCCGCCACCCATCTGTTTAACCAGCAGGGCGTATTTGGTGCCGGCAATTATTTCCGCCGGGTCCTCCGTACCGGATTGAATGAAAGTATTAGTCATACGGGGAACCGGTTTATGCTGATAAGATTCCCGGCGTCCGTTGCCGGTGGACATGCAGCCGTCCTTTAGTGCAGTCAAACGGTCATACATATAATTAACCAGTACCCCATGATCGATTAACACCGTTTCCGCCCGGGGGGTGCCTTCATCATCAAAAGCCCCGCTTCCGTACCGGCCCGGGATAGTTCCATCATCTATCACCGTAACGTTATCCCCGGCCACCTTTTGACCCAGTTGATTTTTATATACTGATAGTCCTTTTTGGACCAGATCCGCTTCCATCCCATGACCGCAAGCCTCATGAACCATAGTCCCGCCGGCTTCGGAGGACATCACCACGGCCATTCTGCCCGCCGGTGCGGGTCGGGCTGTCAGCATATTAACCGCTCGCCCGGCTGCTCTTCGAGCCATTTCATCAAAAGATACCGTATCGATGAACTCCCATCCGGCCACGGCTCCGGTAGATTCATAACCGGTCTGGATAATACCGTCACGGGCTGCAATACAGTTTACTATCAAGCGGAGGCGGGCCATTTCATCTTCTATTAAATCCCCGGCCGAGTTGGCTATCTGGACCTTACGATGGACATCCCCTATAGCTAACGTGACCTGCCGGATCAAATCACTTACTTCTCTGGCCGCCCGATTCGCCGAGTTCACCCGTTTTACTTTTTCCTCCAGACTTACCGTCTCAGGAAACTGGGCAAATTCCAGCTGGATGCGCGGCGCTCTTTTATGTAAACTCAGCCCGTCAGCCGCAATGTCCACTTCCTGATTGGTATGAGCGGCAATTTGAGCCGCCTTTTTAAGTCCGGCTTCAGTCAGATCATTAGTATATACATAAGAGGTTTTACCTGCGTGGACAACGCGTATGCCTGCGCCTCGTTCAATACCGTTATGAATTTTTTCTATTTTATTGTCTTCACAGAAAACATTATTGAGATATTTCTCCTCCACAAATATTTCTGCAAATTGTCCGCCTTTAGCCAATGCCACACCTAGTATCCGGGTCAACAGGTCAGTATCCAGCATAATTAACCCCCTTAAGTATATATTTGCCTACCCTACGGTCTCGGCGTTAGGAACGGGCCTCAGGGCTGGGGCACCCTGCAATGGCCGTAGGCCACAACCACCAACGAAAATTCGTCATCCTGAGTGTTAACGAAGGATCCTCCCCTTGCTAATCATCAATACCGGCAAGATTCTTCACTGCGTTCAGAACTATCACGCGGTACCCTCACCACAATAAACGAATAGAGTGTCATTCTGAACGTTAGTGAAGAATCTTTACGTCTTTGAGCGGGAAAGATCCTTCGTTGCACTCAGGATGACATATAAATAATATGCAGGGTGACAAAACAGCACTTATTCATAGCAATGACCAGAACAGTATTTTCGTATTAATATGATAGCTTTGTCCCCATTGTCTGCCCTTTATACCTGATCCCTTAATTCACCTTTCCTCCCGGTCATAGGGAACCCCCAAGGCTGCCGGTGCTCCTGCCTCCTGCCGCAGCCGGATGGTAACAATGGTCAGAACCAGTATAGTTAATATATAAGGCAGCATGGACAGGAAAAAGGGTGAAATTTTTATACCCGCCGCCTGCATACGGAAAGTCATGGCTTCCACGCCGCCGAACAAATAAGCCCCCACCAACCCCCGCAAAGGATTCCAGAGCGCAAATATGACCAGAGCGACAGCGATCCAGCCCCGTCCTGCGGTCATATCCTCCTGCCAGGAGGGAGCATAAGCCAGCGACAGATAGGCACCTCCCAGCCCGGCCAGGACTCCTCCCATGATAGTACATATATATCTTACCCGTGCCACATTAATACCAACCGCATCAGCCGCAGCCGGATTTTCACCGGCGGACCGGATACTCAAACCCCAGCTGGTACGGTATAGTACGTACCACATCAATATTACCAGCACAATGCTCAGATATACCAGTACATCATGACGGAAAAGTACCGGTCCCAGTACGGGGATATCTTTCAGCAAGGGAACCGGCGCATGTTTAAAAGGGTCAACTATCGGCACGCCCTGGTAAGCTTTACCCATAAAGCCGCTTACCCCGGAGCCGAAAATAGTCAGAGCCAAACCACTGACTACCTGATTGCCTCTTAAAGTAATAGTTATAAAGGCATGAATGGCTCCCATCATGCCGCCCCCGACCAGAGCGGCGGCAAAGCCATACCAGTGATTACCGGTATTGATAGTAAAAATGAAGCCCAGCACGGCACCTACCAGCATCATACCTTCTACTCCCAGGTTTAAAATACCGGAGCGTTCAGTCAGAAGTTCTCCAATCGCGGCAAATAAGATGGGGGTTCCTGCCACCACGGTAGCAGCTAAAAGTGCTATAAATATGGATAAATCCATTACTTGTCCTCCTTTCTGACCAGTACCGGCCGCCGCTGCATAAATATTTCCCCGGCCAGGAGGAAGAATAAAACCGCACCTTGCAGCATTAAAACGATAGAAAACGGAATACCTGCGGTCTGTACCCCGAAGCCGCCCACCAGCAAAGCTCCGAACAATACCGCTACCAGCACGATACCGACCGGATGCAGCCGGCCCAGCCAGGCTACTATTATGGCGGTATAGCCATATCCGGGGGAAATACCGTGCTGAAGCCGGTGAGTTATGCCCGATACTTCTATCATACCGGCCAGACCGGCAATACCGCCGCTAATCAACATGACCAGGATAATGTTTTTAATTACATTGATCCCCGCATACCGGGCTGCTTCCTGGCTCTCACCCGCTACCCGCAGTTCGTAACCCCAGCGGCTGTATTTCAAAACCACATAAAAAATAAGGGCAATAATAATAGCTAAAATCAGTCCGGCATGCACCCTGGTTTCACCCAGAACCGGCAAATAAGCCCCGGAGGCAAAACGCGGAGTCAGCGGGAAGCCTAAGCTGTTCGGATCTTTCCAGGGTCCATAAACCAGGTAATCAACCCAGATGATAGCTACATAATTCAACATCAGGGTAGTAATAGTTTCATTGATCTGCCAGTATGCCCTTAAGGCAGCCGGTATCAAGGCCCAGACGGCACCGGCGGCAAAACCGGCCGCCAGCATTAGGGGTATCAAAACCGGAGCACTCAATTGTCCCAGAAAAAGCGCCACTCCGCTGGCGGCGAAAGCCCCCATGTAGAGCTGTCCTTCTGCTCCGATATTCCATAGCTTCATTCTGAAGGCCAGTGAAACGCCCAGGCCGGCCAGCATAAGAGGAATTGCTTTTACCAGGGTCTCTGACAGAGCATAGCTGCTGCCAAAAGCTCCCTCGAACATCTGGATGTAAGTATCCAGGGCGGAAAATCCGGATAAAGTTAGAAAAATGCCGCCTACCACAAAAGCCAGCAGAACCGATACGGCCGCCACCACGATACCCGCTGCCAGTGATTCGTTTTCACGTTTAACCAATCTTATCTTGAGCATCAGTGACCTCTCATTTCCTGCGCTCCCAGCATCAGAGCGCCAATTTTATCGGTATCAGCCTCTTCAACCGGCATTACCCCATTGATTCTGCCGTCATACATCACTGCTACCCGGTCGGCCAGGCGGAAAATATCGTCCAAATCTTCCAGCACCAGCAATATGGCCGTTCCTTTATCCCGTTCTTCCAATAAAAGTTTATATACGGCTTCACTGGCGGCTATATCCAATCCTCTGACCGGGTAAGAAGCGACCAAAAGCCGTGGTTTTTGGCTTATCTCCCGCCCCAGCAAAAGTTTTTGCAGATTTCCTCCGGAAAGGAAGTTAACCGGATGGTTGATATTCGGTGCAAAAATATTAAAGTCTTTTATCAAGCCCTCGGCATAGCGGCCGATCTTTTTATAGTCCAGCAAACCCCGGCTGATAAATTCACCGGTATAATAACTCCTTAAAATACTGTTATCCATAATATTAAGATTGGGGACCAGTCCCATGCCGATGCGATCCTCGGGCACCATGTTGATACCATGTTTAAGGCGCTGGCGTACATTGAGCCGGGTAATATCCTCCCCCTCCAGCAGGATGGTTCCCCCGGACGGATTTCTCAAACCGGCAATAGCTTCCACCAGTTCCCTTTGGCCATTGCCTGCCACCCCGGCGATTCCGACAATCTCCCCGGCATTAACGGTCAGATTCACATCGCGCACCGCCATATAGCCCTGATCGCCGGGAACCTGTAAATGAGACAGCTTCAGTACCGTCTGCCCTGTTGACCCACCGCGTTCCAGCCTCTGGTAAACAACTTCGTGCTCCACCATCATACGGGTCAATATATTTTCATCCACATTCTTAATACTATCACCGCCGACGACTTGACCTTTGCGTAAAACCGTAACCCGGTCGGCGATCTCCATCACTTCATTGAGTTTATGTGTTATCACAATAATAGTCTTGCCCTGTTCCGCCATGCGCCGCAGTACTCCAAAAAGGTCTTTTACCTCCTGCGGAGTCAGAACCGTCGTAGGTTCATCCATTATGAGTATATTGCAACCCCGGTATAACATCTTAAGTATCTCCACCCGCTGCCGTTCACCTATGGACAGCTGGTTCACCCGCAAAGATGGATTAATATCAAAACCATACCGGCCCGCCATCTCTGCTACCGTTTTTTCCGCCCGGGCCGGATTCAGGTGAATATGTTCAGATGCCGTACCAAGGATTATATTCTGTGCCACCGTAAAATTATCTACCAGCCGAAAATGCTGATAAATCATACCAATACCGCATCCCAGAGCATCACGGGGTGAATTGAACTTGACCGGTTGGCCGTCAATTTTGATAATGCCCGTATCAGGCCGGTATAACCCGGCCAGAATACTCATAAGGGTCGATTTGCCGGCGCCATTTTCACCCAGCAGTGCGTGTATCTCTCCCCGGCCCACGCCAAAGCTGATATCCTGGTTAGCCATCACCCCGGGAAAATACTTGCTGATATTATTCATCTCTATTATCTGTTCGGAATTCATAGAGAACCTCCAATGTAAATGTAAAAGGCGGCACGATGCCGCCTTTTAGCCTGAATTATTCTGAGCCGCCCTACTGCTTGATTTGTCCTTCCACGCCGGCTACAAACCAGTCAAAGCTTAGCATTTCTTTATCGGTCATCTTCTGTCCGGCCGCTACCTTTTCAGTACCATCCTGAGCCTTCAGCGGGCCTTCAAAGATATATAATTTACCGTCTTTAATAGCCTTTTCTTTATCTGCTACCAGTTGCTTGACATCAGCCGGGACTTTATCGGAGATAGGTGCCAATGCTACTACACCATCATTAACGCCGCCCCAGTAAGCATCGTTTTTCCAGGTACCGTCCATAACTGATTTAACTGTAGCTACATAATATTCTCCCCAGTTCCATACCGGTGAGGTCAGGTTGGCATTGGGCGCAAACTTGTGCATGTCGCTGTGGTAGCCTATAGCATAAGCTCCGGCTTCTTCTGCCGCCTGCTGCGGGGTATAGGTATCCTGATGCTGGGCGATGACATCGCAGCCCTGCTCCAGCAAACTCTTGGCCGCATCTTTAACCTTGGCCGGATCAATCCAGGTATTGGTCCAGACAACTTTTACTTTGACGTCAGGATTTACGGACTGAGCTCCCAGAGTAAATGCATTAATTCCCCTTACTACTTCGGGAATCGGGAAAGCCGCTACATAACCAAGGGTATTGCTCTTGGTCATTTTACCCGCTACTATGCCGCTAAGATAACGCATTTGATAGATACGGCCAAAATAAGCCCCTACATTTTCAGCCGTTTGCAAACCTGAACAGTGCATAAAGGTTACATCAGGATGCTTTTGTGCTACTTGCATGACGGCATCGCCAAAACCAAAACTGGTAGCAAATATCAGCTTGCACCCTTTTTGGACCAGTTGTTCCAGGCTTCTTTCGGCATCCGCACCTTCAGGAACCTGTTCGAGATAAACGGTTTCAACATTAGGCATCTTTTCTTCCAGATATTGACGGCCCTGATCATGAGTATAGGTCCAGCCCGCATCTCCGGGAACACCTATGTAAATGAAACCAACCTTGATTTTGTCCGTCTTGGGTTGATCTGCAGCCTTTTGCTGGCCACCGCAGCCAGCCACAAAAGTTGACAACATCAAAACCGCAACCAACAACGCTACAACTTTTTTACACTTCCGCAAAGTATTCTTACCTCCCCGTAAAATTAGCTTAAAAAGTATAAATTCGATTTTTTATCGAATCAGTCCTTTAAATTATAGTATTTTTTGCGAATATATGTAGTTTTTTTAGCGAAATTTTTTAGTATTTTTCTTATCTTTTGTATTATTCCAATTGTGCAGTTAAAAAATGCCTCCGAATCCGCTTATCGTCGGTTCTGAAGGGCTTTCTGCAGGAGACCCGGTTAATATCATGGAGCAAATGGATTATCACGCTGGCTGGATACCGGCTCGACCCGATTATCCACTTCCGTTACGCCCGGAATAATTTTTCCGTCATAGTAAGCTTTAAATTTTAGACTTAACATAATATCGTCCGGGTCGAAAGCGGACACACCATTCAACTCTGCTCCTGCCGCAGGAGAAGCTCCGCCCTCCTGAACGGCCTCAGGCATTTGAATCTTGCGCTGACCGGCCAGCAGAGCAACCTCAGTCACACTATAGATGCGCGGTGCCTCCTGCAAAGATTCCAGAAAAGTAACGATATCATAATAGCTGCCCCGACCGGTCAGATCAAAAATTATACTTCCGGCACCGGCACCGGTCTCAGGCTTTTCATTACTCCCGCCACTGGATTGCGTTCCTGCATCTTTTTCATAGTTGAAAAGCACCAAATCCAGGCCGCTGTCTGCCGCCGTTTGCTCGACAAAATCTATTACCTCCGGCATGTATTCCGCCGAAGGAACCTGTCGGGCCAGATCGGTATACTTTTCCTGATAATTCTGCCGGCTGTTTTCCAATCCTTTAATGTTATTATCAATCTCGCGGGCCGATATTAACTGTTCCCGCAAGACATCGTTTTTTTGCACCCAATCGGTTGCCTGATTTTTGACCGGAGTATAGGCGTAATTGTAAAACAGATAAATTCCCACCACCCATACCAGAAGGCAAACCATGAGTTTCTCCCTTAAAGACAGTTTCATATTTTGTCCCCCTTCTTCCAGACCATTTCCAGGCTGAACATGACTTTCCCGCTCTCCTCCTCGCGCTGGAGATTCAATACGGCAACATCTTGAAAACGAGGACTCTGTTGAAGTGATACCACCAGCCTGGCGGCACTGCTAAAATTACTCGTATATCCCTTCAGGGTAATTTTGTTGTCGGCAGCGGCCAGATTAACCAGCCTTCCTCCCTCAGGCATGGCCTGTTCAATATCGTCCAGAATTATGGTAAGGGGCATTCCCTGCAATTTGAGGGTATCGACCTGACGACTTTTCTCATCCAGCTGTTTTTTCATATCCCGATTCAGATTTATGGCGGCCTGGGAAGGGCCGTATCTTAACAGTTCCTGTTGCAACTGATGATATTGCCTTTTTTCCAGGCTGACCCGTTCCACCTGGTTAAAATAAAATATGAGCATGGCTATGACTACAATGGCTGTAAGCAGTGTAATAACGAGCATTTCAGCCACGGCTTGCTCTCTGCGGGTGTCATGCTCCACCAGATTAATATGTATTACAGGCGGCATCGGCATCATATCCCTCCCCAGGCGGCTAATCCCAGAGCGACCGTATAATCACGCTGCAATTCCCACTGCTCTCTTTCCGTCACAAGGGCAGGCCAAGCCAGGACAGAAGCATACTCCAATATATTTACCCGGCGTCCTAATCCGGCCGCCAGATACTTATCCAGATTCTTCAAGCGCGAGCCCCCGCCGCACAGATAAACCGTTTCCACCGTTTCACCTGCGTTTTGCATCTCGTAATACTCCAGGGACCGGGCCAGTTCCGACATAATATCCCGCACCAGATAGGAATAGTCATTATCCTCATTTGCATCTATTTCCTCCAGATGTATATCCTCCTTCGGCCCGCCCCCTCTGATGTTGCGGTAAAAAGCTGAACACCCCAGGGGAAGCGACCGCAGCGAAGTCAGCAAGCCCTGTTTGAAAATAGAAAAATGGGAACGGGAGGCTCCGATATTTAACAAGCCAATGATCTTATCTCCCTCATTTAAATTCATTACCCGGTATATGGCCAGAGGCTCGATTTCGGCTGTCTTAAGCTTCAAGCCCGCAATATGACAGACTTCATCCAATGCCTCCACCTGCTGACGGCGGGCAGCCACGAAAAAAACCTCCGTTTTCTTACCGCTGCCATCTTCAAACTGGCGAAACGGGAATACATCGATGGCAGCTTCCTCTACCGGAATGGGCAAAAATTCGGTAGCCTTAAAAATGGCTGCTTCTTTCAATTCACTGGCCTTCATGCGCGGCATGACAAAATTTCTGATATATATTTGCTGACCTGATACCGCCGAGGCCACAGCCCGTCCCTCTACCTTAAGTTCCCGGGCCAGTTTCCCGATATGTTCGCCCAGGAAATCCGGGTCAAGAATATTGCCGGCCTCCATGCTGCCCTCAGGCGTAGCTATGCTGCCATACTTCACCAGTTGAACCTGTTTGCCGACTTTCTTCACCCGGGCCATTTTAATCTTCTTGCTTCCAATGTCCAGTCCTATCCCCGGCCCCCGCATCAACAAACTTATCCCTCCCAGCAATTAGTTGATATATTGATAAGAAACAATCGGGCCAACTCCAATATATGCCCACGGTTCATGGAATTGATTAATAATCGACGGCTGCTGCACAATATTAACTATTTTATTCATTGAAGTAATTTTCACATCATCGTAATAATCGATCTTCATGGTAATGCTTTTTCCTGCATGCATAACACCTTTATAGGTAATATCCCTGGGGGTGGAAGTTATATTAATATTGTCGCCTGCCAGGCTATATAAGCTTACCTCACGATTAACCACTTCCCCTTCCGGCATAAAACGTGATATTCCATTAAAGTATTTGGGATCAACGGTTAAATCTACATCATGCATGGAAAGAAGAAAAATCCCCATGTCGGGATTGGCCATTTCAAAGACCGTACTGTCGTATCCAACCTCGAGACTGGCCGGACTGGCAATAACTATATGGTCATATTCATTGCTTAAACGATTGAACCAGGTACCCGCCGTATTTTGAAGAGTGGCGATAGTTCTGCGCAGCCACTCCCACGAAATCCAGTCGGGTCCGGTATTATGAGTAATGGTAGTAAAGTCAACTATTACCCTGAAATCGTCCGGAACATTATCAAAGGCAATATCTTTATCCCAATCAATAAATAAATTAGCCTTTTCCACCTGGTCCACAATGAGTTTATAGGTCGTTCCACTTACCCTAGTTAAAATCCGGGAATCTGATGCGTCGATATATTGCCATTCATCGGGATTGGACAATGCGATTTCCCGGTAGCGCTGCAGTTCCTCAGGACCAAACCCGGGTAAGTTCGGATTATTGACCGGTATATATTTCCCTAAGAAATCTTCGGAATGAAAAATCTTTTCCGGCAAATTGAGCAGATCGCTCAGCAGATCATCAATTGGATAGAAAAGCTGGTCTTTCTCAGTCTCGGTAATGTCATTGTCCCAATCGTTCTTGGCCACCCGGGCCGGATGGCCATCTTCATCTACCACATTAACTTTTCCCTGGGGGACATAATAAGGTGCCATGTTAATGGGCCAAGTCCAGTCCCAATCTATAGCCATGTAATATTTGCCCATAGCTTTCAGACGGTCGGTAATGACAGGATAATTGGGCAGACTGTTCACCAACATTTCCGCCCGGGCCGTTTTAAGAGCCAGGATTTGTCCGTTGGCACCGGTGATTTTACCCTCTGAAGTAATAGTTACAATTCCTTTGCTATCGGGCGGATTAACGCTCACGGTGGCACTGCTGACCGGTGACAGGCGGATTTGCGGTATAGCAGGAATGGATAGCCCGGCTATGAGATTATTCATAACTATATCGCGCGCGACCTGTACTCCCGCATCTGCGGCCTGGCGGGCCTGTTCGGTACGGGTATCGTTAATAGCCATCTTGGCTTCCAGCCCGGCCATACTTAGGACCGCTGCGCCCAGTACACTTAAAACCAGAAATACCATCAAGACTGCGAGCATGGCATTTCCCTGCTGGGAATGAATCGAATGATACTTGTTGCTCATTGCCTCATTCCCCCTCCTTTAATCTATCCTTTTCCTGCAAGTGGTTCCGGTCTTTAACTCATGCCCGGCCAGGGCGGCAGTTATATTTAACTCCAGCAACCCGGCACCGGGACTGGCAAAAGTTATGGCGCTGATGTTCGAGGCCACCGGATGGACCGTATGGCTGGACAATATAGCCCGGTACAGCTGATTATTATAAACATAGAACTCGATTTCTTCCGAATCTTTAACCAAATACAGCCGCACTCCCTCGCTATTGCCTGTTACTTCTTTTCTATCCTTATCTTTTATAACAAACGTCCGGCTCTGCCGAAAATCATCGATTATTCTATAGCGGGCCTGTCTGACGTCATATTGCAGTTCGGATTGATTTACTTCCTTTTCATAGCCATAAAAGCCGCACCAGAAAACCGACATCAAACCGGCCATCAGGAAGCCAAACAACGCCAATGCGGCTAAAACTTCAATCAGAGTAAAACCCCGGTCCAATTCCTTATTCATGCTGTTACCTCGCACTGGTTATGGTACATAACTCGTATTGACGGTTATGACCCAGCTCATTCCAGGTAATGGTTACCTTGATATCGAACAAATTATTCTGGATGGTTTTATGGAAACCGGCAGCATAATAGGCATTATCATTATGTTGTTTTATATCGATGGCCGCTTTCATTTTGACAGGCGCCTTGATTTCAATCTGAGGACCAGAGGTGTCGGCGGGATTCAGCCGAAAAGTAAATTTGCTATCCATGATATCATCGTCCTCAAATTTCAACGGTAATGATGCCGGATTAATGTCATTGGTATAAGCCCTTGCCACTTCGATTACGGCGGCAGCATATTCACTGGCCCGGGTCTGCCGGCCCGCACCCGCTATCCACATACCCGAGGTTGAAAAGAGGCTGAGCATGGTTACAGCCAAAAGAGAAAGGATGACCAGTGCCCCCATGACTTCCAGCAGGGTCATGCCTTTTTCTTCATTTATGTTAAAAGGCATAATATAATCACCAACTTTAAAACCGAAATTCAACACAGAAGGACACAGATTAATTATGAATAACACAGATCACCTGCCCACGGGTATTAACATTGCTTAGAAATAGCTTAACCAGGTTAAGTAATAGTTGATTATTTCTGCACCATATACATAGGCCAGCCAACCTCCGGCGGCGAGAAACGGTCCGAATCTGACCGCTGTTTTACGTCCCGCTTTACCGCTGGTCAGAAGGTAAACCGCCCCTACCCCTCCCATCATAGAGGTAAGGATAAAGGCCAGTACCGCACCCTCAAATCCGCTAAAGGCTCCAATCAGCAAAGCCAGTTTTACATCTCCGCCGCCCATCCCGCCCCGGGACAGCAGCGCCGCGCTGAAAAGTATACCGCCGTACAGCAGCGCACCCAGAAATGCCGAAGGCAATCCCACCGTAAAATATGATATGAAGAACCCCAGGATTAAACCCGGATAAGTGATGCGGTTAGGGATTATGCCTTCATCATAGTCTATGGCTGCGCAGGCAATCAGAATAGAGGATAAAATCCATCCGCCGACCGTATAGCAGGACATATCCCCTTTTAAATAAACCAGCAGGAAAGCCACCGCGGTAACCATCTCAATAACTGGATAGCGCCCCGATATCTTCCCGCCGCAATATCTGCACCGCCCCTTAAGCCACAGCCAGCTCAGTACCGGCACCAAATCCCCCACTCCCAGAGAATGCCCGCAGCCGGTACACCTGCTGCCCGGCCATACCACCGACTCCCCCAGGGGAAGCCGGTATATGACAACATTGAGGAATGAACCTGCTATTAAACCGAGTAATACTATCAAAAACATAAACATAAGAAACAATCTTTCTTAAAAAATAAAGTATATTTCCCAATACGTAGCCTGATAAAAACCCTCGGCTATAAGACTCCACCTAGGCGGTGAGGTATAGCCCGGGCGCGACTTGCGGAGGCAGTGAGAAACACCCGGCGAAATTGAGCGGCTGATGGGGTCGAGCAGCACGGATGCTGCGAGCGCGACTCTGAACACGGATGTGAATAGGAGCGGTGCCCCATCAGCCGCTCAATGAGCCGCTGGTGTTTCCGCTGCCGGAGCATGGAGCAAACGGGCTATGCCTCACCGCCGGCCTCCGTAAGCAAATCATTGTCCAAAAACCATGCATAAGAACCATCCTCATGCCTGTTCTAAAATTAGTCAACTTTCCAAGAACCATCGGTTTTAGTTGCTACTCCTGGATGGACCGTAATGGTACCATCTGCTCCAATATCAAAAGTATAATCAGGAGGATTGTCAATAGGGCAAGGATTATCAATTGCCTTATCCAAATACCCGGCATCAACAAGTACGTCCAATTCCAGGCCTTTTTCTGCTGCAGGAGTTGTGTCCGACAAATTATAGTAACTTTGAGCAGCTTTTTCTATCATTAATCGGTTAGAATTATGAGCTTTATATTTTGAGTCGGTCAATATATTGCCGAATTTCGGCACAGCTATGCCTGCCAGTACCGCCAAAATAGCCATTACCACTATAAGTTCGACCAGAGTAAAACCCTTTTGCCCTTCTTCCCGGGTCATCATTTTCCGTATTTTCGTTATCATTGAATTTCCCCCTCCCAAAAGACGTGTTGTTCTTATACCCGAAAGCTGTTATCAGTTTTGCTATCCCCCCTCCGTTTTTTCAGCATGTTTTATTTACACACTCCTATCCCACGGTATTTACTATTTCAAATATGGGCATTAAAGTCGCAACAACGATACCGCCTACCAAGAGTGCCACCACCAGGATTAAAAGTGGTTCAATGACCGACATCATACTGTCAATCATATAGATAACTTCGCGCTCGAAGTAGTCGGACATCTTGATCAGCATTTCATCCAAAGCACCCGTCTCCTCACCTACCGCTATCATCTGCGTTACCATCGGTTCGAATACCCCGGACTGGACCAGGGGCAAGGCAATAGATTCTCCTTCCCGGATGCTGATGCGGGCTGATTTGACCGCCCGGGAGATAACTGCATTTCCCACTACATCCTCCACGATTTCCAGCGCCTGCAAGACCGGTATGCCTGATTTCACCAGGGTGCCCATGGTGCGGGCAAAACGGGCTACGGCGATGCGGGATATGGTCGGGCCAATTACCGGCAGCTTTAAATAAAGACGGTCAAAGAATAGACGTCCATTGGCTTTTTTGCCCCAAGCCTTAAGCAGGATTATTACTGCTGTCAGTCCGGCCAGCATGAATACTCCCTTGCTGCGAAGAATGGTTGCCAGGCTTAGCAATACACGGGTGGGGGCAGGCAGCTCGACTCCCGAGGAAGCGAACATACTGACAAATGTAGGCATGACAAACGTAAGGATGACAAAAACCATAATGAGTGCGAAAACAGATATTATGATCGGATAGATAGATGCGGCTTTGACCTTGGCACTAATTTCCTGTTCCCTTTCCAGGTGGTCACTCAGGCGATGTAATATAGGTTCGAGGATACCACCCATTTCTCCCGCCCTGATCATACTTACATAAACGGTGGAGAATACATCCGGATGTTTACCGAGGGATTCCCACAGAGGCAGGCCTGCTTCCAGGTCATTCCGTATATTGGTTACCGCTTTTTTTATTTTTTTGTCGCTGGTCTGTTCGGCCAGTATATTAAATGTTCTTATTATCGGAAGACCTGCGGTCAGCATAGTGGCCAGCTGCCGGGTCATGACACACAATTCCCGGACCTTTACTTTCATCAGGGCATTAAGGTCGAGTTCTATGCTGGGGCTGGATTGCTGTACTTCTTTAAGCTGCAAAATATAATAACCCTGTTCGAGCAGACTGTTGATGACCCAGTATCTATTTTCCGCTTCCAGGATTCCTTTGTGAGTAGTTCCAAGGTTGTCTCTGACTCGGTACTGGTATTTCAGATGTATCCCTCCTATTGCTGGGCAACCTGTGCATGAATTCGTTTCTATATCCGGGCGCAATATTTTGCACCCGCTAAGAACTTTCAGTTACTAAGTTTTCAGCTCAGGGGAAATCCGGGCTGCTCCCATCAATGGATATGATGCCTTGCTGGCAGAGCGTTTTTATAGATTTTTCCATGGTTATCATGCCGGAATTGCCTCCGGTTTGGATGGATGAATATATTTGATGGATTTTGTTTTCGCGGATGAGATTGCGAATGGCCGGGGTAGCTACCAGTACTTCACACGCTGCTACCCGCCCGTTGCCATTGCTCCTGGGTATCAGCTGCTGGCTTATTATCCCCTGCAGGGTGGTAGCCAGCTGTATACTTATCTGGGCCTGCTGGTGGGGAGGAAAAACATCTATTATTCTTTCTATGGTCTGGGCGGCATTGGCGGAATGCAGTGAAGCCAGTACCAGATGCCCGGTCTCGGCGGCTGTCATGGCAATGGCTATGGTCTCCAAATCGCGCATTTCACCGATCAGAATAACATCGGGGTCCTGCCTTAAAGCTGCCCTCAGGGCAAGAGCAAAGGAAGGTGAATCCGTCCCGATTTCCCTCTGATTGATGATGCAGGTGCCATGACGGTGCAGGTATTCTATGGGCTCTTCCAGGGTAAGTATATTGCAGTTGCGGGTATGGTTCAAAAGGTTGATCACCGCGGCTAAAGTAGTGGATTTACCGCTGCCGGTTGCGCCGGTAACCAGTAAAAGACCGTTCTCACGCATGGTCAGTTCAGCTACGACGGGAGGTAAACCAAGTTGGTCGAGCCGGGGTACATCCACCGGAATCAGCCTTATGGCAGCGGCATAAGAACCGCGCTGCAGGTAGATATTGACCCGGAAACGGCCGATTCCGGGCAGCGAGTTGGAAAAGTCAACCTGGCCCAATTCGCGTAATTTATCGGCCGATTGAGAATTGGGCATAATTTCAGCGGCCAGTTTTTTAGTCTCTTCCGGCTTCAATGGTTCAGTTTGGGAATCATATGTTAAACGCCCGTTGACTCGGTATACAGGGGGGCGGTAAACGGTAAGGTGCACATCTGACGCACCCAGTTCTACACCCCGGCTAATAATTTCACGGGCCGACACCGCAGCCATAGACTAACCTCCCATTAATACGGCTTTCATAACTTCTTCCAGGGATGTAAGCCCTGCCAAAGCTTTTAATACTCCATCGTTTTTGATTGAAACCATACCTTCCTGCAAGGCTGTCGTTTGAATAGCATCTTCGGAAGTATCACTTCTATTGATGCAATTGCGCAGCCGCGGACCTACGGTAATGATTTCCTGAATAGCCATTCTGCCCCGATAGCCAAGCTGGCGGCACATGTTGCATCCTGCCGCCCGGTAGAATTGTTCTCCGCTTTGTTCACCTATATCCAGCTTTTCAGCCACTTCCTGGCTTAGCCGGTAGGGCCGGCGGCAGTTAGGACATAATCTTCTCACTAAACGCTGGGCTATGACCCCTATCAGCGAGGAAGCCAGCAAAAAGCTTTCAATTCCCATATCGGTCAGCCGGGCTACGGCTCCGGCCGCACTGTTGGTGTGCAGGGTGGAAAGTACCAGATGTCCGGTCAAGGCTGCCTGCACTGCCAGTTGTGCCGTTTCATGGTCACGAATCTCTCCTACCATGATGACATCGGGGTCCTGCCTTAAGATAGATCTTAATCCGGCTGCAAAAGTCAGTCCGGTTTTTGTGTTCATCTGCACCTGATTAATCCCGGGCAATGAATATTCTACCGGGTCCTCCAAGGTAATAATGTTTTTATCTATTGAATTTATCTCCCCCAAGGCTGAATATAGAGTAGTGGTTTTGCCTGAACCGGTAGGCCCGGTCACCAGTACCATGCCGTGGGGACGATGAGATAGTGAAATAAGATGTTCTTTATTCCTGGTGCTTAACCCTAACTGTTCTACCGCAGTAAGGGCGTTGGCACGATCCAGTATACGCAAAACTACTTTTTCACCAAAAATAGCGGGTAAGGTAGAAATACGAAAATCGACCGGTCGGCCTTCCAAAGTCATCCTCACCCTGCCATCCTGGGGAATTCTCTTTTCAGCTATGTCCATACCGGCCATTATTTTGATACGTGATACGATGGCGCCGGAAGATTTTTTCGGTAAATTCAATACTTCGTATAGTTGACCGTCAATTCTAAAACGTACCCGGATATCTCTTTCCTGAGGTTCTATATGAATATCACTGGCACGCCCCTGTACGGCCTGGGCCAGAATGGAATTCACCATTCGTACTACCGGGGCATCATCGTCAATCTTTAATACGGCATTTTCTTTCTGGGTATTAAGGCTGTTCTTCTCTTCCTGGATAAGTTCCCCCAAAATGCGTTCTACGTCGGCGTCAACTCTTAGAGCATAGTACTGCCTGATAGCCGTATCCATATCTCTCTCTCTGGCAATTACCGGTATGACATCCAGACCGGTGACCATACGCACATCATCAATAGCGCCATAATTCAAGGGGTCCGCCATGGCCAGTGTAATAAGTCCGTTCTTGCGGGTGATGGGGAGCACCTTGTGATTTCTGGCCATATTGGCGGAAATCAGCTTGACGGCATCGGGTTCAATAGTCATTCTATCCAACTGAACATGAGGAATGCCCAGTATGAACTCAAGCGTTTCTATGAGTTGCTGTTCCGACAGAATCCCCCGGTCAACCAAAATATTTCCCAGTCTTTCACCGGTCATGTTTTGCTGGACCAGTGCATCATCCAGTTGGTCCTGGGTAATAAGGCCTATGTCAAGCAGGATCTCTCCCATCATTTTGCGTTGCACAGACATTATCCATCTCCTGTTAGTTCCATCACGATGCCTATAGAATGCATTTTCATATGTTTTTGGAATTATCGAAATATTTTACTAAATATTTAGTTTATTTCTAATTTTAATATATATTACCATTGAGTCATTGATTTCATTATACTATCGTCCTATTATATGGGCAAGCGATTTTTCGCGCCATTACGCCAAAGTAAGACCTCTATCAGCAACATTGTTAATAAAACTCAAGGATTTTCAGCATTTTCTGTCATAATTTCTGTACATGTGTCATTCTTGGACCAAGCAAACCAGGCATGATGACGCTTCGAGAACACTGAAGAGAACATGGCGGATGAAACCCAAATGTCGGGACTCAATGCGGCGATTGAAGCTGCACGGGCAGGTGATGCCGGACGAGGTTTCGGTGTGGTAGCGGAGGAGATTCGCAAACTGTCCGATCAGTCCAAACAGACGGCTGAACAAATTCGGCAGCTTACAAAAACCATTGAAGTATAGGTGACTAACGCCGAACAGGGTACTGCTGCTTCACTAAAGGCCAATGAAGAGCAGGCTGCTGCTACCCAGGAAGTAACAGCCAGTCTGGAAGAATTAAGCAGCATGGCCTTGGAATTGGAACGCATCGCTAAAACACGGTAGGAGAAACGCAGGGAAATCCCCGCGTCTGTTATTCTTTAAGCAATGCCTGGAATTCTCTGGCAAACTCGTGTAAATCTCCGACCCATCCGTAATCGCACATATGGAATGCGTAAGCATTTTCGTCCTGATTGACGGCTATTATGGTACGGGCATCGCGAATACCTACCGTGAACTGAACCTGTCCGGATATGCCCAGTAATATGGCCAGGGAAGGTTTGCATTTTTTGCCCGAAAGTCCTATGACTCTATCTTCGGATAACCATTTACGGTCAGTTGCAACCGGTTTGGAACAAGCCACCACTCCACCAACAGCATCGGCCAGAGCCTCTATTTCCGGAAGTGCCTCAGGCCCTGAGAGTCCCTGTCCCACGGCTACTATGACATCGGCTGCTTCAATATCAATACCGTCTTCCGCTTTTGGTTTGGTCTCAATCACTTTCAAGGTGGCTTTAATATCAACCTCCAGCTTATTGACTCTGCCCTGCTCCTTTTCGAGTACGGCTTCGAAGGTCCGGGGTGCAACCGCAATTACTTTTACCGGAGTTGTTATAATCTGGGCAGCAATAGCAGCTCCCCCCAGGGAATTGCGACTACATTGCATTGCACCATTGGTGCAAGTGATGCCGGTTACATCGGTCAGGCAACCCGCATCCAGAGCCTGGGCCAATCTACCGGCCAATTCTTTGCCGCGCCGGTCGGATGAAAGTAATATGATGCTCTGCTCCAACTTTTGAACCGCCTGTTTTAAGGCAGAGGCGATCGCGGCAGTATCAGCAGCAACGATTTGCCCATTTTCGATATGCTGTACTTCAGCCCCGCTTTGGGAAAGGCTTTCGGCCATACCGGCATTATTTATAACCACGCAAGTAATGGGTATTTCTGCCGCTGCTGCAAGCAAACGGGCTCCGCTCAAAAGTTCCCGGGCATATTGCTCTTTGTCACTGTATATCAGTATTCCCGCCATAGCCTTACCTCCCTCGTATTACGCCTTCAGCTTGGAGAGCCTGGACCAGTTCCGCCACACTCTTGACTTTTATCTGCCGGCGTGCATTGTCAGGCGCCAGATTGCTGATGGTTTTTATCTGGCTGACACCAAGCCGGTATTGCATGTCACCCAGGGTCAATACTTGCATAGGTTTTTTCCCGGCTTTAAGTATCTGGGTTACGGATGGGATGCGGGGTTCATTTATGCCGGCGGCTATGGTTATAACGGCGGGCATTGGCAGTTCTACTATTTCTTCACCATCTTCCAGTGTCCGGGTTACCCGGACGGTGCTGTCATCTATATCCAGGCCGCTGACATAGCCGGCCTGAGGCAGCCCAAGTATTTTAGCTGTTCTCGAACCGGCCTGACCGGAATAATTATCGCCGCTGCCCTCTCCGAATAGGATCAGACCAACATCATCTATCTTTTGAACCAGTTCCGCCAGGAGTGCTGCCACTCCTGCGCTCTCCAGACCGTCAAGTTTGTCGTCGGCTATCAGATAAGCCTCATCCGCCCCTGCGGCCAGGGCTTCTTTAACTGTATCGGCAACATTTTCGGTGCCAACCGAGAGGACTATGACATTGCCATCCAGCCGGTCTTTTAGATTCACGGCTGCTTCCAGAGCATTTTTATCTATGTTGCCTAGAGTCAATGGAACATCCTCCAATACCGGCTGGCGGTTACGTATTCTTACCTGCTGTAAATCAGGTATTTGTTTCACTGCTACCAGAATGTTCAAATCCGATACCCCCCTTTTCTGTGTACTTCTAGCAACGGCCCTGACGGACAGGGAAATGATAAGTTGATAATAATATGTAAGGTATTATTTTCTGCCCTGTAGGGCCTCCTACAGTTTAAAAAGCCCAGCGGGCTCAGACGTTTTAAAGGTTTAAAGTAACATACCTTCCTCTCAAATTCGTTTCGCGAAGCTAAGTAGGGGTTAAAATCAGTGTTAATTATAGTGAATCAGTGTCCTTCAGTGTTGAATTCTCGAATATCAACTTTCTCTGCCGGATCGATTACCCGAAACGATACTGCACACCGGCTCCGCCCGCCGGATAATTCCAATCCAGCACATCGGTCCCGCAGGCAATACGGCAGGTACCACATTCCAGGCATCCATCCCGGGTAAGCTCAACTTTTCCCTCCGGGCCCAGACTGTACAGACCGGCCGGACATACGGAAATGGCCATTAACAACCGGGGGTCTCTTTCTCTTCCCGGTTTTATAGCGACGTGGTGTTGTTTATCCGGTTTAAAAACATTCAGGCCCAGTTTGTCCTTTAGATTCAATTCCTGGCTCATATTTTGCTCACCTTCCTTAAATCTCCAGCCATCGCCAGCATTTCCCGGAAATTAATATATTTTTTGACTGTCTTGTAAAGCGGAGGCTTGGCTCCGTCCGGTATTTGATAGATGTCCTGCATAATGCCGCCTATAAGCTCGGGATAGTGTTGGAAAAGGCGTGGATTTTCCAAGACCTCAGGGGCATTCTGAAATGTTTTGAAATCTTTCAAAATAAAGCTGTTGTTTAATAAAACCTCGTAATGAGCCAGCATATTCCTGCTGAAATCGCCTGCCTCGCGGGCTATTAACACGGCCTGAGCAGCATAATACCCTGATGCCAGGGCATATTCCATGCCTCTTACGGTAACCCCGATATTAAGTGAAAATCCGGCGGCATCCCCGGCCACAAGTATGCCGTCACCATAAAGCCTGGTCAGCGCCTTGTAGCCGCCTTCAGGTATAACATGAGCCGAGTATTCGGCGGTCTGCCCTCCCTTTATCATACGGGCAATCTCCGGACGCTGTTTGAATCTTTCCAGCATGTCCGGCGTTGCTGCCAGTTCATCTTCCATCAAATCCTTTATCCCTACCACTATGCCCAGGCTCAGACTTTCCCGGTTGGTATAAAGGAAGCCACCGCCAAATTTGCCCCGGGTGACATCGCCCATGAACAGGCAGGCGGCACCTTCGTCACCTTCCAGCAAAAACCGGTCCTCGATTACATTGCGGTCCAACTCTATAACTTCTTTAAACCCAACCGCATAATCCACCGGCCGGCCGGGTTTTCTCAAACCTGCCTTTTCGGCGGTAAGGGAGAGGACTCCGTCACAGGCAATAATGACATCCGCACCTAACTCGTCCCCTCCCGCCCGGACTCCAACTACTTTGCCATTTTCGATGATTACATCATCAACCCGGCTTTTGGTAACAAGCATGGCCCCTTTTCTTTCCGCCTGTTTGGCCAGCCATTTATCGAATTTTCCGCGCAGGACGCTGTAACTCTGGTATGGCTCCGAACTAAGCTCGCTTCCGTCATAACGCAGAGTCACGGACCGGCCCCGGGCCATGATCATGGCCTGCTCATGAGCAATGAATCGTTCCAGGGGAGGCTGGTTAAAAAGGCCCGGCCACAGTTCCCGCACCGGATTAAGGTAAATTCGTCCACCGGTGACATTTTTGGCACCGGAATAATCTCCCCGTTCCAGCACCAGCACTTCCAGCTCTCTTTCTGCCAGGGTATAAGCCGCAGCCAGACCGGCCAGGCCGCCTCCGACAATTATTACATCAAATTTTTCCATCGGGCCAGTTCCTCTCCTCTCTCCTGTTAACGACCAGAGCTTAGCTATTCAAGGTAACGTTTGCTACAATTACTTTTTGCATATCGGAAACCCCTTCAATCTGAGGCCCGATGATGCAGTCACGCCATATTCTTTCAATTTTATAATCCCGCATTAAACCATAGGAGCCATGTACGGCCATGGCCTGACGTGCTGCATCCACCAGACTCTCGGATACAAAGGTCTTGGTCAGTGCCGCGTCTTTGGCAAATTGGCGGGGGTCTTTGAAATGGTCGGCCTGATAGCCCAGACGGTAGGTCAACCATTTGCAGGCCTCATATTTGGCTGCGATATCTGCAATCAAGAGCTGAACCGATTGGAAACGAGCGATAGGCAGATCGCGGTGGGTCTTTTCTTTGGCATATTTGACGGCTTCATTGCGGGCAGCCAGGATACCCCCCAGAGCGGTTGAACTCATGCCCACTTTACCGAAGGAAATACCCACCTGCAAAATGGAATAACCCATGCCGATTTCTCCCAATATATTTTCGGCCGGAATCCTGACATTCTTCATATATACATCGACCAGGGGACCTCCGTGCATGCCATTTTTATCCCAGGGTTCGGATACGGTGTAGCCTGCGCTGGATTTATCTACGATAAAGGCGGTTATTTTACCGCTCTCGCTTTCGTTGGCAAATATGACGGCAGGTCCGGGAAAGTTAGCATTGGATATGAAGCGTTTGGTACCGTTTATTAGGTAGCTGTCACCGTCTTTAACAGCGGTAGTTGTTATCTGTTTGGGGTCAGAACCGGTTCCTGGTTCAGTAAACGCAAATGATGCAATATGTTCGCCTTTGCAGGCCTTGAGCATATATTTTTTCTTCTGTTCTTCGTTTCCGAACCTGGAAATAGCGCCCAGACCCAGGGTATGAGCCGAAACAATCATGGCAATACCGGAAGAAGCCGCGGCCAACTGCTCCATAACCAGCACATAACTGACATAACCGGCGCCGGCTCCTCCGTATTCCTCCGGAAAAGGAATGCCAAACAGATCGAGTTCGCCTAACCCTTTTAATATTTCATCAGGCACCTTGTTTTCCTCGTCAATCTGTTTCCATATAGGTTCGATAAATTTATCCGCATACTCACGGGCGGCTTTTTGAATTAAAGCCTGTTCCTTGGTTAAAGCAAATTCCATTAAGATCCACTCTCCCCTCAGTTTATTATTAAACCATCACCCGTTAGATGGTTTTCACCCCCCTTTAAGCGCATTTTATGCCTGATTTGTTAATGGAAATATCAGCTGGTCAGTTGCCTATATCTATATCTATTTATTTACTTTTTTATTTATTTTTACTTTTGTTGTTATTTAATAGTATATCGCAATAAAAAAGCAGAGGCATCCTAAATTTTACCTCTGCTATAGTTATAATTAACATATTTTTTCCACTTATAATTAAAAAATTAATGTACACAATAATATCAAGGGTTCACAGTGGCCGAGCCAAAACTATTATAAGGCTAAAAGCTTTATAATAGTCCGCCTTAAGTTAATACAGGGTAATACTCTGTATTAGCCGGTGGGAAGATTGATAAGGGTTCCGGCAGGCTATATAGCAGTCCTAAAGATTGTTATATGGTCGTAAAGGATCTTTATCAGTCGAGTTAAAATCAGTGTGAGTTCTGAAATAAAACCACCAGGTTTTAATGAGGTCTGTAGTAGTCGAGAGATTACTGCCGGCTTCTACAGGATTCATATCTGATCGAGTAAAGGTTGTTATGGGTTTTGTAATGGTTTCAGGCTGTCGAAAGATAGTTTGAAGCTATACAGGAATTCGTAGCAGCCGGAACGAAGGTCATTGTGGGCCCTGGTTTTATTGGTAATCGGACCCGCAAAAAACTTTGGTATGAGCCAGTGCTTCTTCCACCGCTTCGCGCCCCACTCCTGATAACACATGATAATTCCCTATGTTTAACGGAATAACCATTCTGATGTCACCCTGGCAGACTTTTTTGTCGTTCAGCATTCCCTCGTAGACCTGGCTATTGTCAATATCGGGATAAGGTGGTATGAGGTTAAGTTTTTTATATATTTTCTGAATGTTCTCCAGTACCCCGGTATCCATCAAACCCATCTGACAGGAAAGGTAGCAGGCAGCAATGGAACCAATCGCCACTGCTTCACCATGACGAAGTGAGTAACCGGAAAGTTTCTCCAGAGAATGTCCGAAAGTGTGCCCCAGATTTAAAATGATTCTTATCCCCATTTCTTTTTCATCCTGGTTTACAATATCGGCTTTGATGGTACAAGCGCGATAAATTAATTCCTGTAAACTCTCATTGTCCAAAGTGTTTATTTCATCAATGTTATTCTCGATAAAAGCAAAAAAGCCCCGGTCATAAATAACTCCATATTTTACTACTTCCGCCAGACCGGAACGGTATTCGCTGTCATCCAGTGTAAGCAAGGTTTCTATATCGATCAATACCATGCGGGGCTGATGGAAGCTGCCGATCAGATTTTTTCCGTAAGAATGGTTTACCGCTACTTTGCCACCTACGCTGCTGTCGACTTGAGCCAGCAAGGTGGTGGGAATTTGTACAAAATCTATACCCCGCATATATATTGAAGCGACGAAACCAGCTAAATCACCAATTACGCCGCCGCCCAGTGCAATTATAAGACTGTCTCTTTCCAGACCGCAGCATACCGCCTTATCCAATACATTGCTGGCTTCCTGCAGGTTTTTATAAATTTCTCCATCCGGAATTGTGGCTACATTGACATTTAACCCCGCCTGCTGCAGGCTGTTCAATACTTTATCACCGTATAAATTCAAAACCGTCGGATTACTGACCAGAAGAACTTTGCCTTTATTCAGTTGCTCGATTAATTCTCCGGTTTGCGCCAGCAGCCCACTGCCGATGATTATAGGATATGAACGCTCGTTCAGATTTACTATTAAATTTTTCATTGTTTTTTCTCCTTACTGCGGCGTATAAATTTGATGATATCATCCACTACTTCATTGATTTCTCTGCCACTGGTATCAACCCGGAAATCGGCACAGGAGTACAGGCTTTCGCGATCTTCAATTAATTTACGGATCCCTTCTATACTGAAATGGTTTCTTAGAAGAGGCCGCGCTCCCTTTTTACGGCTGACCCTGCTAAAAATATCTTCCGGCGAGGCATCCAGACATATAAGAATGCCATTTTCTTTTAAATATTTGATGTTGTTGGGGTTAAGTATGATACCTCCGCCGGTTGCAATGACCATATTGGTCCGAGTTTGCAATTTTTTAGCCACCAGTTCTTCTTCGGAACGAAAACGTATCTCACCATGAAGCTTGAATAATTGACTGATGGGCATGCCGGTTATCCGTTCAATCTCACGGTCGGTATCGATGAATTCACGTTTTAGTTTCTGGGCCAGGCGATACCCGGCCGAGCTTTTTCCCGTACCCATAAAACCGATTAAAACTATATTCTTTGCCATTTCCACACCCGTTTCACATATTCATTGTAGCTGCGGTAAGCGCTCATGATCTGCTCAATATTATCGCCGCCGAATTTGTCCAGGAAAGCCCGGGCCAGACCAAAGGCCAACATGGCTTCCCCCACCACTGCCGCGGCAGGGACCGCACATATATCGGAACGTTCGATATCCGCCTTTTCTTCCTGCCAGGTTTCAGTATTTACGCTTATCAGCGGTTTATACAGGGTAGGGATGGGTTTCATATAAGCACGGGCCCATATGGTTTCACCGTTGCTTACCCCGCCTTCTATTCCTCCGGCATGGTTGCTCGGCCTGAATAAACCACTTTCATTATTATAATGCATTTCATCATGAACCTGCGAACCATTACGGGCCGCATTTTGTATGCCTTCCCCGATTTCTGTCGCCTTTATGGCCGGGATACTCATTAAAAGCTGTCCCAAATCGGCATCCAGCCTGCGGTCCCAGTTGCTATAACTGCCCAGGCCCGGCAGCGCTCCCACTGCGCCCACTTCGAATACACCGCCCAGTGATTCACCCGCTGTTTGAGCCTGGTCAATCTGCTGCAGCATCTGCTTTTCACTGGCCTGATCCAGACACCGTACCGCTGATTGTTCCGACCGGTTAACCACTTGATCTATATTGTTATGATTTACCACTATGGTTTCGCTCCGGATGGGCCCGATGGCAACTACGTAACTATAAAGGTTAATATTAAATGTTTCCAGCAGGCGGCGAAAAAAAGCTCCGGCTGCCACCCGGGCAGCGGTTTCACGTGCGCTGGCTCTTTCGAGTACATTACGTATATCGGTATGGCCATATTTTATAGCACCAGGTAAATCAGCATGACCCGGCCTTGGTCTTCTGACCGTCTTTTCATCCAGATGGGCCTCCCGGCCGGATGCCATTATTTCTTCCCAGTTGCTGTAATCGCGATTCTCTATCATAAAACTGACCGGGGTACCCAGAGTAAATCCGCCTCTTACGCCGGATAGAATTTGCACCTGGTCAGACTCAATTTTCATGCGGCCACCGCGTCCGTAGCCTTTGCGGCGCCGGCTTAGCTGAAAATTAATGTATTCCTCATCGATTTCCAGGCCGGCCGGCATTCCCTCAATTATGCCTACCAGAGCTTTGCCATGTGATTCTCCTGCCGTAAAATATCTCAACAAATTCATTCTTCCTTTCTCGTAGTGTGCAAGGGTATGAAAGGCTGCCGCCCTGCGGCAGTTTAATCCCAATTATCCGGAGGCTGAAACGAAACCCTGATACGTCCCTGAACCGGAGCGGTAATAACATAGATAGCTTTTCCCGACGATCCCTGCAGGGCTACCGTACCGCCGAGAAGCGGATTACCCAGCGGTTGAAAGAAACAGGCCGGTCGATCTGCATACCTGGTCTTAAATGAATTGCCTGCCATTTTTACATTTGCGTCCAATCTGTAATTAATATATTTATTATTCACATGGTCAAAGACCTGATAACGTCCGTCGGTAAAAAATACAACCGTTCGCACCTGGCCGGAAACAATCGCTTCCTGGCGGGCCATTCTCATCACTGCAGCCATCCGGTCAGCTTCCGCCTTAAGTTTCAGAGAATCCGCCGCCCCATTCAGGACCGGCAGGGTTAAAACCAGCATTAAACTTAGCAGGCCAATGGTCACCATTAACTCGATCAGAGTAAAACCTTTCTCATTTAAGTGCATTGACCACCACTTCTTTCATATAGTCAAGCGGGGGCTTTAAGCCGGTCCATATTTCTAAAGTCAGTGCACCTTGATTAACAAACATCGATAACCCGCTTACGGTTCTTAAGCCTGATTTTTGCCCCATCATTATTAATCGGGTAGGATGAGGATTATAAATAAGGTCACAAATAACACAACTTTTCTTAACCTGAGCCAGATCGGCTATGGGAGAAGCGTCGATTTTAGGGTACATGCCAATGGGCGAAGCATTGATAATGAAGTCCGCCTCCCGGGATAAAGCGATGAATCTGGTATCATCCATCATATATCCATGGGAACTGCACCCTCTTTCTTTTTGCCATTGGGCCATTTCCGCCGCCTGTTCTTCATTTATATCCATAAAATCAATATGACCGATACCACCGGCGGCAAGTGCACAGGCTACCGAACGCGCCGCTCCGCCCGCCCCGATAAAGAGAGCCCGGCCCTTAACCGCTATTTTCTTTTCCTCCAGGCTGGCTATAAAACCCAGTCCGTCGGTATTATAACCGGTAAGTCGGCCGTCCTCATTTTTAATAACATTGACCGCGCCACAGGCCCGGGCTTCTGCGGATAAGGCATCCAAACCATCCAGTATCAAATGCTTAAACGGTATGGTCACATTAAGACCCCGGATGTCAAGAACCCGTACCGCACTTAAGACGTCATCCAATTGATGAGGCTGGACTTCAAAAGGAAGGTAGACATAATTCAGGCCCATTCTCTGCAAAGCAGCATTCTGCATCAGGGGCGAAAGGCTATGTCCGAGCGGATTCCCTGTAATTCCCACTATTTTCGTTGCAGTATCGATCAACCTAAAAAGCCTCCCTATAATTCAGGCGAATGCCCATGCATTCGCCTTGTAAAATTATTGCATTTTCGCATGATATTTTCAACCGGTTGGTAATTTTTTGGATACTTTTACATCCTTTTAAGCTTGCGCAATACAAAGTATTCAAACAGCCGGGAAATTTTAGTGCCGGCAAATTCCCGGCGGGCAATGGGCATTACCAGAATCGTAAACAGCCCGGCCCGGTTGCCGCCCAGTACATCAGTAAAAATTTGGTCTCCAATAACCGCCGTCTCGGCAGGCTGTACCTGCATAAGCTCTATAGCCTTATAAAAAGCCCGGCGCGATGGTTTGCGGGCCCGAAATATGTAAGGAATGTCTAATCTCTGCGCTACCGTAATAACCCGTTGTTCCCCATTATTGGAAAGAATACAGGCTTTAAAGCCGGCCGCCTTGATCCGGACAAACCAATCTATGATTTCCTCTCTGACTTCATTGCTGTTCCATTCGGTCAAGGTATTGTCCAGGTCCAGAATAAAGGCCTTAATACCCAATTGCTCCAGAGTCGGCAGCGGAATATCAAGTATGGAATTAACATAAATATCAGGGTAAAGTATTGCAGGCATAGTTGTACCTCAATTCCAAATATTTGGCTGTCACTCGTGCTGTTGCAAATATTCACGCAGCATGACCGCAGATATTTCCGGAGCTACCGGGTTAACATAATATCCTGTACCAATTTCCAGGCCGGCGGTAACAATAAAACGGGGGGCTACCTCTATGTACCAGTGATAACCGGCGGACGCAAACTGTACATTTACCGGTGCCGTATTTATCATTAAATTATAGGAAGGATTATCAAGACAATCAAGCATCGCGGTGATAAATTGTTTGCTTATTGAAGCCAGGGCCGTAATCTGGTCCGAAGTAATCGCTCCGAAATGAGGTGTATGATGGCGGGGTATAATCCAGGTTTCATAAGAAAAACGGGAAGCATAAGGGCATATGAGCAAAAAGTCTTCCGTTTCGGCCACTATCCTGCTGCCATCTTCCAGCTCCTGTTTTATCATGTCACAGATTAAACAATGCCCGGTTTTATGGTAATAGTCCTCGATGCCATGCCTGGTCTCCGGGACCATCGGCAAGCCTACCACCTGGCTGTGGCTGTGGGCCAGCGAAGCACCTCCGAAAAGTCCCCGGTTCTTGTAGATATGTATATATTTTATTCTTTCATCCCGGGCCAGATCATTATATCTGCCTTTCAAGGTAGATAAGACTAATTCAATACGTTCCATAGTATAATCTTGGAGCTCTAAATGGTGTTCCGGGGTCTCTACCACCACTTCATGGCGGCCCAGGCCGTTGCAGCTTTCGTTAATTCCCGTCCGGTTTTGCTGCAGTTCACCCTCCAGTTCAAAAGCTGAAAACTTATTCGGTATAGTCCGCACCATCCACCCCGGCCCATTGGGGGCCGTATCAGGTTTGCGGACTACTGCGATCTCGGGTGGTGTATTGGCTTCATTGCCCTCGCAGAACGGGCAGAAACCATTAATGGCCAAATTATGCACACCCTGCTTGTTAATCGGAAAATCATTCGGTCTAAGAGCCCGATCGGTAGCGATCACGACCCATTCATTCCTCACCAGGTCTTTTCTCAGTTCTGGCATATACCCCTTCTCCTTTTCTGCCTTTCAGCTTATTCTATATATTATTATCTGTAATAATTTTATATAACACAAGGGGCACAGGCTTTAACACATTATTCTCTATTAACCGACCATATCCGCAACACACAACCATTCTCATAGCCCGAAGCCTGCCCTACGCCCCCGACGATTTAAGGTACGGGGAATGTCCCCATCGTAAGCCTCAGGGCTGGGGGTTTACGTGTCATCCTGAACATTAGTGAAGGATCTTTCCCCTTGCGAATCGGGAAGATCCTTCACTTCGTTCAGGATGACATCATTGCACCGCCCGCGTCCGGGCATAGGCCAGCCTACGGTTTAATATTTTCTAATTAACAAGGGGCGTGACAGGTAACATCCCTGCCACGCTCTTACTCCAGACTGAGCTCGCGAATAAGTTTTTTTACCGCGCGTTTTTCGATGCGGGATACATAGGAACGGGAGATACCTAATTTTTTAGCTATCTCTCGCTGGGTCTCCTTGAAACCATGAAACAGCCCATATCTCATCTCGATAACCTGACGTTCACGCCGGGTTAGGGCTGCCATCTTGCCTCTGATTTTTTCTTCCTGAATCTTCATTTCTACTACATCTATGATTTCATTATCAGTAGTTAATATATCAATCAGTGATATCTCATTTCCTTCTTTATCATATCCAATAGGGTCATATAGAGATACTTCCTGTTTCATTTTCTTCATATTGCGCAGATGCATCAAAACTTCATTTTCTATGCACCGGGCAGCATAAGTGGCCAGTCTTACACCCCTTTCGCTCTTAAAAGTGTTAATCGCTTTAATTAATCCTATAGTTCCGATGGAAATCAGATCTTCCAGGTCTTCCCCGCTGCTCTCGTATTTTTTTACGACATGAGCCACCAAACGCAGGTTGTGTTCAATCAGTTTATTACGTGCATCCTGACTGCCCTGTTTGAAATCGTCCAAATACTGTTTCTCTTCGATCTCCTCCAGGGGCTGCGGAAAAACCTGGTTGTTAAGGTACCCAAAAAGCAAAATGGTACCTTTAACAATCGCGGCCACGGCAAGAATCCAGTATAATATGGTCAACTTACCACCCCCATAAATTTTGAGCGCTTTATACTATATGAGGAGTGCAGGTGAAATGTGTCTTATTACGATATGTAAATTATGGAGAATCAAGGACGCGGAGAGATATTTTTTTAAAAAAATGAGGATTTTGCATAACAGCAAAATCCTCAAATGAAAACGGTTCTATTAAGTTATTACCAATTGGTGGCTTCAAGTTCAAAATATGACTGAGGATGTGAACATACCGGGCATTTGTTGGGAGCACTCTCACCAACATAAATATGTCCGCAGTTACGGCACAGCCATATCTTTTTCCCACTTTTCTTAAAGACCTGGCCCTCTTCAATATTTTTTAACAGAGCCAGATATCTTTCTTCATGATGTCTTTCAATTTCCGCTACCGCGCCAAACAATCTGGCGATATCAGTAAATCCTTCCTGTTTGGCTTCTTCCGCGAAACCTTTATACATTTCGGTCCATTCATAATTCTCACCGCTGGCAGCAGCTTTAAGATTTTCCGGTGTACTTCCGATACCATTTAAAAGTTTAAACCAGATTTTGGCATGCTCTTTTTCGTTATCTGCCGTCAGTTGAAATATTTCACCAATCTGCTCATACCCTTCTTTTTTAGCGGTAGAAGAAAAATATGAGTACTTGTTTCTCGCCTGAGATTCACCTGCAAATGCAGTCCATAAATTTTGTTCGGTTTTACTACCCTTTAATTCCATTACAAACACCCCTCTTAATATTTTAATTTAGAAAATCGGATCAAACATATCCTTGGCAGCACCGCAAACCGGGCATTCTTCGGGTGGTTCAGGGCCTTCATGGATATAACCGCAGACCCGGCATTTCCACTTATTGGCCCTTTTCTTGCCGCTCTTGTCACGGCCCAGATTGCGTAAAGCTTCACTGCTGTCCACCCGGGGGGCGATAATGATTTCACCCATCAGTACGCCATCTTTTATGAAGCTTTTCTTGTAGAAGTTCTCTTTGGGGTCCCAGATTTCAGCTACCCGTACTTCTTCAGCCGGCAGGTTCACTTCGCCCACCGAGAATATTTCCATATCAAATGCCACCAGCATGGTAGATAACACCGGTTCCTTATATTCCAGCCAATCTCCGGCCGCATTGGCTCCGGCTACTTTACCCATCTCCAGCGATACCGGCCATAGTCCGATCAAGCGGTCTTCCACCTGGGCCACATCACCGGCCGCATAGACCCCTGAGGCCGAAGCACGCAGCTGGCTGTCGACCACAATACCACGTTCCACCTTCAGGCCGGCCTCTGCCGCTAATTTGGTATTGGGTTTTACCCCGGTGGAAAGGAGCACCAGATCCGCTGCAACGATCTGACCATCAGTAAGCTTGATTCCGGTTGCTTTGGTATCTCCGGTTATTTCTTCGGTATCTTTACCTAATAAGAGCTTGACACCTTTAGCCAGCATCAGATTCTGCAGACGCAAGGAAGATGATTCATCCAATTGCCGCGGCATGATGCGGTTATTGTGTTCAATAACGGTTACTTCCAGACCCGATGCTATCATCTCCCATACCGCCTCGAGTCCCAGAACTCCGCCGCCGATTACTACGGCTTGGCGGGCTTTCTTAATAGCAGCTTTGAGGGCAACGGCATCAGCCAGGCTTCTTAAGGCATAAACCCCTTCTTTTTCTACTCCCGAAATAGGAGGAATATTACTGGATGCACCGGTGGCAATAATAAGTTTGTCATAATTAAGGCTATCCCCGCCGGCCAGATCTACTCTTTTCGCGGCTGTATCCAGCCCGGTTACCGAGCAGGAGGTTCTGACTTCCACCTGATTATCATCATACCACTGGTCTTTCATAACGAAAAGGCGCTCATTGGATAAGTCTTCACTGAGATAGTCAGATAAGGCCGGACGATAATAGGGTTTAACATCTTCTTCCGTTAAGAGGGTGATGCCGGCGGTGCTATTGCGTTTACGAATAGCCTGAGCTGCTGATAAACCGGCGATTCCGCCACCTATAATTACAAACTGTTCATTGGTATCATTCTGGAATTCGTCTTCCAGGCCTTCGGGAACAAAATTCTCGGCTCCTACGCCGCAGGCGGGGCAGACCGCAGGCGGTTCTTCCCCTTCAAATACCTGGCCGCATACCTGGCAGCGCCAGCGTCTTTTGGATTTGGGCTGTTTTTTCTCCAGCACCGCCTTGCCGAAGGCCATCCCAAAATTAAAGGCATCTTCCAGATTGCGTTCGGATGGTTTGAAATTGATCCTTAAACCCGAAAGTACTTTCATGCGCAGCATGTTGAGCCGGTTCTCAATATTGGGAACGGCTTCCCCGCTCCAACCGTAAGCACCAAAGGCGGCGGCTACTTTGTCGGCATGGGTGATGGGAGAGAGGTGGGTCAACAAGTTCCACACCGGCGGCAGGGTATCGCCATTGATAGTGGAAGAGCCGATCAATAGTCCATCGGCATAGGTGATCTCTTCCAGCACATCTTCCAAAGCGGTTTCGCCCAGATCAAAAGTTTTTAAATCGAACTCAGCTATCATGCTCAATCCTTCGGCAATACCATCGGCAATCGTTTTAGTATAGCCATAGGCACTGACATAGGCCATGACTATTTTAGGCTGGGCGTTTTCGTTCTGAACCGGTGGGGTTGACCATTCCCGGTAAAGGTCGATGTAATGGTCCAGTTTTTCCCGCAGCACCGGTCCGTGACCCGGGCATATGATCTTAATCGGAAGGTCTTTTATTTTGTCCAGAGCCTCTAATACAAAGGGTTTAAAGGGGCTGATGATCATATCAAAGTAGTAACGGTAAGCGTCGGAAAAATCACGGTCGATTAAGTCGTTAAACACCCGCGGATCGGAAAAGTGGCAGCCGAATGAGTCGCAGGTAAAGAGGATTTGGTCTTCTTTAAGAAAAGTATACATGGAATCGGGCCAATGGAGAAACGGGGCCGCGATAAACTCGAGGGTCTTGCCGCCCAAATCGATTTCCTGACCATGTTCTGCTTCCATATACTTGAATTTTGTATTGGTAATCTCCTTTAAAAAGCGGATAGCGGTGGCACTGGCCACTACGGTCAAGCCGGGGATTTTCTTTATGAGTTGTTCAACGGAACCGGCATGATCCGGTTCCGTGTGATTCATAATCAGATAATCAATCTGGTTTAGATCAACCGCTTTTTGCAGGTCGTTTATATATTCATCGAAAAAGTTGGCTTTAACTGTTTCCACCAAAGCCGTATGAGTTGTGCCCTTAATCAGATAAGCATTGTAGCTGGTGCCATATTCCGTAGGCATAATGATATCAAAGATTCTTAACCCTGGATCCTGAACTCCTACCCAGTATATGTTTTCTTTGATTGGTATTTTCTCCATTAATATCCCTTCTTTCAAAATTAATTTTTATCAAAAAACAAAACTTACCTTAAGCTTATAACTTTCTCTTTTCATTGGGAATTACCTCCTTTGTTTGGCTTATATCATAATTGTAGTAGGAAGCCCGATTAAGAAATATGGGCCAAAAGTATACTTTTTCGGATGGTGCGGGGGTCCCTCCAAGCTCTGGCCAATTATTACCCATGTATTCTATAATATAGTAAGAAGCTTAACTTTTAATACATGGATGGAGATGAATGCCATGCCGGACACTAAGGCCCTTGCCCAAACCATGCTGAAGGACCCTAACTTTGTCGATAGTCTTTACGACTACATGCGCATTGTAGACCCCATACAGAAAACAGTCGCATACTTTGCGAGGTCACACACCGAGGAAATCTGCAATGGCGAACACGAATGCTTCAGCCTGTGGGAGCGGGGACAAGCCTGTGAGAACTGCATTTCAATGCGGGCCTTTAACAGCGGGGATACCATTATTAAGATTGATTACCGGGGAGACAGGGTGCTGATGGCTACCGCAGTTCCCTTTAATGGGGCAGACAGCCAGCAAGTGGTGGAACTGCTGAAGGATATCACCAATACCGGTATCATCGACATTGAAGGCAAGGAAACCGACCAGATTCATAAGATTATCACCAAAAGGAATCAGGCTTTGGTCAGAGATACTCTGACCGGGACATACAACCGCGAATTTATTTTCGAAAGACTGCCTCACGATATCGCCCGGGCCAACGAACAAGGGCAGCCGCTTACACTGATTTTCGCCGGCATAAACGGGTTTCGCACCATCAACGACAGATACGGTCTGGTGGCGGGAGATTTGGTTGCCAAAGAATTCGTTAAAGCCTTGAAACATTACTGCGCCGGCAAAAATGATTGGTGCGCTCGCTATGACGGAGTAGAATTTATCCTCGTTCTTAATAACAATACCGAAAAACAGGCTTACCAGACCTGCAAACGCCTGGCTAAAAAAATCAGCCGGCTGACAGTTCCCTTTGAAAAGAAAATCATCCGGATTTCAAGCGATATTGGATTTTACACCATTAACAATGAACCCCTTACCGCCCAGAACTTGATCGACAAGGCCCGCAAAGGCCTTTACACAACGATCGAAATGGAAAGTGCAGATAGAAACGAAGCCCTTGAAAATGTCATTAAACGACTATCCTTAACCCTCCGGGAAAAAGAAACCGCCTTGCTGCTCCTGAAGGGACTCACCAATACGGAAATTGCGGAACAACTCTTTGTCGGCGTTTCAACTGTAAAAAAACATATCTCCAGTATTTTTACCAAAGCCGAAGTTCGCTCCCGGTCTGAATTTATCGCAAAATATACCCAGACCTGATCCAAAACAAAAGCCTGTCGGCAGTACTACTTTTCAGTACTTGGCCGACAGGCTGACCACCCTCATACTACACCGGGGTGGTTATTTCTGCTTCAAGCGTATATGATTGTAGTTTGGGCCGATATGTTGCGGCTACGGTTGCTTAATTCCAGCTAAAGGTATAACTGCTCCCATCGTATATAACATAATAATCAGAATCATCGTTGTCGTAAATCCTTCCGGTAATATCGGCATCTTCATAATAAGTGTCATCTATTTCGGAATTGATTCTGCTTTTTACCGCCAATATTAAATCTTTCAAATCAGTGGTGCTGACCTCGGTAAGATCGGAATAATAATCGGCATAGCTGAAATCAAGCTTTATCGTATAAGCCAAATCATCTTCATCGCCGCTCAGGCTGATGCTCGCAGTTATTCCGTCATCACCGAAATAATCATCCCCGGCATCCTCAAAATAATCATTCAAGGTACTCCTGATATCACTTAGGCTGATATCGTCATCCCAGCTATATGTATACGAACTTCCATTATATTTGACATAATAGCCGGACTCATCTTCGTCAACCAGCTTTCCTGTAATATCGGCATCTTCATAATCCGTATCATCCGCCAAGGAGGCAATCTTGGATTTGACTGCAGACATCAGAGTTTTCAAGTCAGTTTCACCAATATCTTTTAGGTCGTCATAATCATCAGCATAATAGAAATCCAGCGTAATGGTGTAGACCAGATCATCCTCATCGCCGCTTAAACTAATTGTGGTGTCTATGCCATCATCATCGAAATAATCATCCCCGGCATCCTCAAAATAATCATTCAGATCTGACTTTATATCGCTTAAACTGGCATCGTCACTGGAATCGCCTTTCAGGGTGCTGACTCTGGAATCAAGCGTTGCTATGGTTTGCTGTAATTGATCGATCTGGTTCTGGAGAGCTATTATTTGTTGGCTGGCAGATCCGGTAATACTTCCAGAAGTGGCATCGCTGATAATTACTTGTTTATTGGTGCCATTCCACTCGACCCCTTTGCCAAAATTGCTCATCAGCATACGTAATGGAATGTAGGTAGTACCGTCAATTATGTAGGATGGAGTAGTATCAGTCAATTGCTGTCCGTTATAAATAATTGTAACACCCTGATAGGCTTGAACGGTCTTGGTGCTTGATGCTGCACCCACCGGTTGGACAATGCCCAACATAATAAAAAATACTACGGCAAGAAATAGAGACGTATTTTTTCTCCAGTTATTCATTTTAATAGCCTCCTATCTCAATATTTGAATTATTATCATTTGATTTCTCCTTAAATCTAAGT
>ENA-UOOE01000041-UOOE01000041.1-fermentation-metagenome-genome-assembly--contig:-NODE-41-length-134256-cov-116.977340_pt1 | contig 134256 bp, 114 predicted proteins | sample MGYA00245776_ERZ724021 | MGnify/ENA primary metagenome ERZ724021 (study PRJEB28704, sample SAMN03018321) | fermentation metagenome | biome: anthropogenic terrestrial biome; feature: soil... | reverse complement strand
AAGAAATGGATGGAAACATTCAATCCACAAATAAAAAGTGTAATTTGTTGAGTCAAGAACTATATTTCTTCGTTTCTCAAAAACGAAACGGTCAAAGAGTTCATCTTGAATAAGCAAAGCTCACCGAAGATCAAAAACGCAAGCAGTAAACACTACGAAAAACTTGACGGTCTAAAAAGATCCGGTCCCGAAAGACTTGAAGTCAGTCTAAAATTAAACAGAATAAATAAATCCGGATATTATAACAAAGAAACTAAAGAATTCCTATACTAACACCATCAAACAAGAAATAGACGAACTCTTCCAAAACTATTGTAACCGGGTCCGCAAAGAAAAAAATAGTTCTCTCCCGCGCTCCCGATAAAAACCCAGTCTTCGCTCGGGATATAGTAATCAACTATCAAACCCGCTTTACCTCTTCAGCCAGGCAGAAACAAAACCTAGACGGATTCAGAGCAGTCTATAAAAAAGCAAGCAGAAGGCACGTAAAAGGAGTCTTCTTAACTCTCACCTCAAACCCTAAAGGCGGTTCCCTCTGGCAAATAAACAAAAAAACCCAAACAGCTTGGGGAAAATTCTCGAAGTTTCTTGGCCGATGCCTGCCGAAGCGTGCCGAATGGATCAAAGTAGCAGAATTTCAAAAAAACGGAATGCTACACTATCACGTCTTAATTGTCGGTACAAACTGGCTCCTCCACAAATCCGTAATACAGTATGCTTGGGTCCACTACGGAGGCGGGCCGGTCCTGGACATACACACAGTAAAGAAAGAAGTCGCAAAAGATGATGTCCTTGATGCACTCGCGGCGGCAGTCACCGCAAAATGGGTCAAATGTATGGGTTTCAGTACGTACCCAGCGAATCCGAAAAAGACTCTGAAGGGCTGATTATCCAGATGGTTTTTATATTCCATAAGTGAATGCTATATAAATCTCACAAGCTTGAATTTCAGTGTAAAGCTTCCTTTGAGTATATCCGTCGTCTGTTATGATTAAACAATTTTGGGTTTCAAATTCAAGGAAGCAGTCAACAGCAAAGGAAAAGGATAAAATCTTAGAGAATATCTTTGTTTATCAAACCAAAGTGGTGAGAACACTGATTCCTGAAAAAACTATCTCTGCAAATTGTAAAGGTTCAGAAGAAATTAAACTTCCTATATCTGACGATTTAATTGATAGTTCAATCAGTAATTCAACCCACAGTTCTCTTGGTATTCCAGTGAATAGCTTAAAGGATTACGAATTCTGTAACTCAACAAATGACTTAATTAATACTTCAATGGAGAATTCAATCGAGAATTTATCCAGCAATTCACTAATTAATTCTATCGGAATGGAGTTTATCCTGATCCCTGCCGGAGAGTTTGATATGGGCTCTCCTATACGCGAAAAACGGAGAAAGCTTTGGGAAAGCCCTGTGCATAGAGTAAAAATCGAAAAACCATTCTACCTGGGTAGGTATCCTGTGACACAGGAACAATGGCGGAAAGTCATGGTAAATAACTCTTCATATTTTAAGGGCGAAAAGTGCCCGGTTGAAAACGTTTCTTGGACTGAGACTCAGGTCTTTTTCCGGAAACTCAATGCTCTGGAAGATGCCGAAGGAATTAACCAAGCTTACCGCCTTCCTACGGAGGCGGAATGGGAATATGCAGCCAGGGCAGGGACTGAAACCTCTTATTTTTTTGGAGATGACGAATCGAAACTTATAGAATACTCCTGGTTTCTGGAAAATTCCGGGCTTGAAACCCATATGGTAGGCCTGAAAAAACCAAATCCCTGGGGACTTTATGATATATATGGAAATGTAGGGGAATGGGTACAGGATGAGTACCATATCAGTTACAAAGGAGCCCCGGTAAATGGAAGGGCATGGGAAAATCCTTTCCCAAGCGTATCCACTCCAGTTAGAGTAAGGAGAGGCGGAGGATGGAACGGAAATGCAGGCTGCTGTAGGTCGGCTGAAAGACTTTTTGCTGCTCAGGATAAAAGGTTAAACAGTCTTGGGTTCAGAGCTGTCATGGAAGTATAAATTACGAAATGACAATGGAACTCGAATAGTATCAGGTTTCGGATAAATACCTGATATAAAACAAATAATACAGCATTTAACCCTATTTTTTGAGTTTAAACAATTATTCGAATTGACTAATTTAAGTGGCTAATTTTAACTGACTTATTTAGATTGACTCATTTGAAAAACTGGTTTTTTTCTTCTTGTTTATTTCTTCTTGCTCCGAAAAAGTCAGTTATAAATTATAATTCAAAACTTCATCTTCAGAACTCTTGCCCCTGTCTATTTTACTTTGCAGGCAGGGGCAAAGGAGTCTCAGACAATTTCGACAATCTAGGAGGCAACTTAGATTCCGTGTCTGTTTGGTAGAGACACTTACCTATACTACTAGCTGATATTTAACACTTTTGTATATTTTCTTATTACTTCATATTAAAAATAAGTAATAAATACATACACAATTTAAAGAATCTATTTTAAAGACATACTGATGATTGATTGACACTTTAATTACCTATGCTGTCTGAGCAATTGCTAGCCTAACAGTTACTGTAAAACAGTTATTGACTGTACAACGATCTGACATTTACTGTCGACGCTAAGGCTTTGATCTTATACACTCGACCTCAGGTTAAGGCTCCCCTTCAAGCACATAAGTTGTACCTACCGTATTGAGCAGGAATTTTTCTGGCATCACTTCTGCAAACCGGTTTATAGCTTTCCAGCCCGTGCAGTGCATGGGTATAATATAATCAGGATTTATCCTTCTCATTTCGTCAATTGTGGGCTGAATTAGCGGGTCAAAAATCCCACCTGTCAGATGGAAACCTCCGAGTACTGCATGGATCTTATCCATTCCTGTAAGTTTCTTGGCATACTGAACTGTATTGATAATTCCAGCATGGGCACAGCCGGTAATTACCACTAGTCCCTTGCCTTTCAATTTAATTACAAGTCCCTGATCATCCCGAAATGGGTCAGCAACCCAATTTCCATCAATTTTTGCTTCAGCCCATGGGAATCCTTTTTCAAACGCTGTTGTGCGTTCCACTTCTCCTGTTGTATAAATCAGGCCATCCGCAACAGGAACAGGTTTTTTGGACTTTATAGGAATGGCTCCTGAAGCTTTCAGGACAGCTTCTTCGAGTGCAGGCATTGTGGAAGGAACTCCAACTGCTGGAATATTAATACGCCTTTCAAGAAAAGCCTCGGGATGAAGAAAAAGCGGGATTTCTTTTCCTTCCTTTTCATGTATAAACTTCAAGAGATCAACAAGTCCGAGAAAATGATCTGGATGCCCATGACTAAGGATAATGGCTTCAAGCTTGCTCAGGTCAACCTTCAAAAGCTTTGCATTATTAAAGAAGCAGGCTGGAGTTACTGCTGCATCCATCAGTATTGTATGTTCCTCAACCCCGGAAAAGACTTTGATTAAGCACGAAAGCCCATGTTCGGCAAGAAATACATGAGGGAGAGATAAATGTGGCCTTTTGCAGATGTCATTACTCTCTGTTACCAGCATGTCCGTGTAATTATCCACCAGGACTGTTACCTCCAGCCGATCGGCTTCCCGAATGTTCAGTTTACTCATATAAGCCACCATATATTTTCATAATATGAATTAATGACCTTAATGTATTTTCAATATTTTCAGCTAATTCATATGACCTTCAGGATGGGAAACTTTAGATCTTTTTTCAAAAGAGGGCTATGAAATATCTGAAAACTTCTATGAAGCCTGAAAAATCTATGACATAGGACACTTTTAATTATAATATAAACTGTCATTCGGCAGTACTTTCCATAAATCTCATGCTTATCCGGTTATTTAAAATAGGTTAGCAGGATCAGTTTAAAATAAGAGAAGGGAGTCTGAAATAAGATTTCTCCTGGAATTTGCCTCCCAGAGGGGAAAGGGTGGAGGGCAATCAACTTTGAAAAACGCATCACCCCTACAAATGATACCGGATAGATAATATGGAAAAAAATCCCAAAAGAAAGACAGACAGCACAGTAAAGGCAGGCAAGCCAGAAAAAGCAGATAAGGAAGGTAGGAAAGGCAGAACACCCGGGAAAGCTGCAGTTAAAACTCGTGATACTGCATATGACCGCCTGAATAAGACCCTTGCATCCCACGAAAAAGCCCTTAAGAAAAACCCAGAGGATGCAGCAGCCTGGGCAGGCAAGGCGGCAGTGTTTCTAAAACACAGGATGTACAAGGACTCCCTTAAATCTATTAAGAAAGCTCTTGAAATCGAGCCTGGAAACCCTCGTTACCTTTACGAAGAAGGTTTTGTACTTCTGCAGCTCGACAGGGAAGGAGATGCGCTACAGATTTTTGACAGATTGCTCGAAATAAAACCTGATAGTGACAAAGCCTGGAATCTCAAGACTTCAGTACTTTGCAGGCTCAAACAGCACAAAAAAGCCCTTGCAGCCTCTGAAAAAGCCCTTTCTGACAATCCGAAGCTTACAGGTGCCTGGCACGCAAAAGGTTCAGTGCTTGCGGATCTGGACCGATATGAAGAAGCTATAGAAGCCTATGATGCCGCGCTTAAGCTTAACCCGAACCTTGCAAGAGCCCTTGTGGGCAAAGGATTTGCTCTCTACAGCTTGAACAGGCCCGTAGAAGCCATGATAGCTTATGACGCTGCCCTCAAAATAAATCCTGACAATGCAAAGACCTGGATAGGAAAAGGTCTTGTCCACCTCAAACTCGGCAAATCCAAAAGAGCCCTTGCAGCCTGCAACAAAGCAATTTCAATAAAACCTGATTCTGCTGACGCCTGGTATTGCAAAGGCATGGCCCTTTCCGGCCTAAATAAAAATGAAGAAGCTCTTGGAGCCCTTGAAAGAGCCCTCAGGCTCAATCCAGATCATGTCGATGCTAGAAAAGCCAGAGCCTCCGTAAATTCCAAACTGGGAATCTATCTGGATGAAGACGAAGAGGAAAGAATGGAAGACGAGAAGGCAAAAATGAAACGGAGTGTGTGGACAATAAAAAAGCCAACAAGCGAGATAATAAAGAAAATTCGGGATCAGGAACGAGAGAACAGAGGGAAAGGAAGCGAGAAGAGCGTAAGAGCAGGAAAAGAGCACAAGACAGGTGAACTTAAGAAAATTTCGGCCAGAGGAAGAGAGAATAAGAAATGATTCTCCTTCTCCCTCTTGAGTATTTTAGGGGTTGTTAGTCAGGATGTTGGTATCATTATAAGGGACAGTACTCTTATTTTCCTGTTCTTAACTTTCCCGTGCGATTAGTGACTTACCTCTTCATTTGTCTTTTCTTCGACCTCTTCTTTTACCACTATTTATCTCTTCTGCATCAGGCGACTTAGAAATCATATAACTCAAAAATTTGCTTTTAAAATTTTCCTGGAATAGAGCCAACATGTATATATCATAAGGGAATAACTTTGACTGTTGGAATTGAACTTAAAAAAATTGAAAGAGATGTCCAACAAAGTTAGGTGAGAAATTAAAAGAATTAGATGAAAAAATGAAAAGAATTGAATGAAAAAATAAAATATTAACTGAAGAAATAGAATTTAAATGAAAAAGCTTTGATCTCGATAACAGACAGAGGAAGTATGCGGGAAAAAACCCTTAAAATAGAGAGGCTTGCAGGCTACCTTCTGCCAGTGGTTATATTTTCCCTGGCTTTGTGGACCCTGGATAAACAAATACATCATTTACACTCGATGTATATCGTCAAAGGTATTACCAGCATTCCACTGAGCCATATAGAGCTTGCATTCTTTTTAACTTTCTTGAGCTATCTTACTTTAACAGGTTACGATTACCTGGCAATTCGTCATATTAACCACCCTATGCCTTATAAGCAGACTGCCAGAGCCTCTTTTATCAGTACATCCATAAGTTATAGTGTTGGTTTTAATGTTCTGACAGGAAGTTCCCTGAGATACAGGCTGTATTCAAGAAACGGGCTGAATTTACGTCAGATATGGGATATTATAATTTTTTGTATTCTTACCTTCTGGATTGGCTTTTGCTTTGTAGGAGGATTGCTCTTCACATTTTATCCTGTGAAACTATCGGATTACGCACCTGAAATTCCTGTCCCGTTAAATCTTGTTGGAATTCTATTACTGCTAGTTGTTGCAGTTTATTTCTTTTTCTCATTCAGAAAGTTGAATTTCAAGGCAAAAGGGTACCAGATCAGCGTTCCTGAACCGAAAATAGCTTTCTTGCAGCTTGGCTTATCTTCAGTAGATTACCTGCTTTCGGGAAGCATTGTCTATTTTCTTTTACCTTCAAACCCACAGCTTACCCTGCTTCACGTCCTTGTGTTCTTTGCACTGGCGCAAATTATAGGGCTGATAAGTACTGTACCTGGCGGGCTTGGTGTTTTTGAGACCCTGATGCTGTTTATGCTGGAACCGTATTTCGGTACGATCGATATAATCAGACCTCTTCTCCTCTTCAGGACAATTTACTATTTCGTGCCTTTCCTGTTTGGGCTGCTGGCCCTCATATACTATGAATATAAAGAAAGAGACGAATTTCTAAGGAAAATTGAGAAAGCTACATGTTCAAGCTTATCCGAGTTAGCTCCTCAGATTTTTTCGATTCTTGTTTTCCTTGGAGGCGCCTCCCTCCTTTTTTCCGGAGCTCTGCCTTCAAACCCCAAATACCTTTATGACCTGACTTACATTGTTCCTCTGCCATTAATCGAAGTTTCCAGGCTTTTTGGAAGCATTATGGGGGTATTACTCCTGCTTCTGGCAAACGGGCTCTGGAAAAGAATCGATGGAGCTTATGTTCTCTCGCTTGCCGTACTTTTGATGGGAGGGGTTTTTGCCCTACTGAAAGATTTTGATTATCATGAAGCTGCAGTGCTTTTTACCTTATTTTTCTTTTTGCTTCCCTGCAGGAAATATTTTTACAGAAAATCCTCGCTTATGCATCAGTCTTTTAGTAGCAGGAATATGATTGCAATAACTCTGGTACTTGTTAGCTTCGTCTGGCTTGGCCTCTTTTCATATCAGAATGTAGAGTATTCAAACGAGCTCTGGTGGCAGTTTGGGATTAACTCCCAGGCCTCCAGTTTTTTAAGGGCTACAGTCGGAGCTTTCGTCCTGCTTCTTGTTTTTGGGGTAGCAAAAATGCTGAGCCCTTTTTCCAGGGACATTCACATGCCAGGAACAGAAGAAATAGAGCTTGCAAAAACAATCATTAACCAGAGTCAGGAAACGGCTGGAAACCTGATGTTTACCGGGGACAAGTATCTGCTTTTCGATGACGAAAAAAAGGCATTTTTGATGTATGGAGTTTCCGGAAAGACCTGGGTCACAATGGGAGATATTGTTGGAACTAGCAATCAGGCAAAAGAGCTGATCTGGGACTTTTATGAAATGAGTAAATTTCATCAAGGAAGGGCTTCTTTTTATGAGGTGAGCGAAAAACATATTCCTATTTATCTTGACCTCGGCCTTACCCTGATAAAAATCGGGGAGGAAGCAAAAGTCTCTCTTGAGAATTTTACCCTGGAAGGAAGTGCAAGCAAAGACTTCCGCTATACCGTAAGGAATGTGGAGAAAAAAGGCTACTGGTTTGAAATTGTCTCTAAGGAAGCGGTTCCAGGCCTTATGCCTGAACTCAGAAAGATCTCGGATGCCTGGCTGCAAATGAAGGCAGGAAAGGAAAAGCGATTTTCAATTGGCTTTTTTGACGAGAAATACCTGAGCAACTTCCCGCTTGCCCTTGTGAGGAACGAATCAGAGATCGTTGCTTTTGCAAACATATGGTCAGGTGCGAGTAATGAAGAAATCAGTGTTGACCTTATGCGCCATAGTCCCGATGCTCCCGACAGGACAATGGAATACCTTTTTGTCAAACTAATGCTCTGGGGAAAAGAAAAAGGATACAGGCGTTTTTCTCTTGGAATGGCTCCCCTTTCAGGGCTTGAAACGAGGCAATTTGCGCCCGTCTGGCATAAAGTCGGGTCTTTAATTTTTACACATGGAGAACATTTTTATAATTATAAAGGACTGCGAGATTTTAAAGAAAAATTCAATCCTGTCTGGAGCCCGAAATATATCGCTCTCCCAAAAGGGCTCAAACAGGGCCTGGTCTTGAAAGATATTGCGGCCCTGATCTCAGGGGGAGTGAAAGGAATTTTCTCAAAAGAGAATAAACGAACAGCAAGCCGTATAGGGCGTCATGCGCCGGAAAAGCTGTCAGAAGAACTCATTTAAAATCGTCACTCAGTTAAATGGCTGAATAGCTGGATATTCTTTAAATCATCTTCTCAAACTTATCCAGCACTAAAAACATAAATTCCTTTGTGCCGGCAAGATATTCTCTCTGCCCGAGCATTTTCTCTTTTTTCTGGACAAACGGCCCATTTTCCATTCCATTCCCAAACCGCTTGATCAAATTCTTAATTCTGTCTTCATTCACTTCAGGGTGAAATTGAAGCGCTACAACCCTGCCCCTATAAACGAATCCCTGATTCTTGCAGCCCTCGCTTTCAAAAAGCTGAACAGCTCCTGAAGGTAGGTCAAAAGTCCTAGAATGCCAGTGAAAAACCGAGATTTCGTCCGGCAGCCCTTTGAGAAATTCCGGCTTATTCTCGCTCCTGGATGCCCTTACGGGAAACCATCCCATTTCCATGTGCAGGTTTTCATAAACGCGAGCCTCGAGGATGTCGGCAAGCAATTGAGCGCCAAGGCAAATTCCAAGTATCGGTTTTCCTGCTTCGATTGCCTGCTTGATAAACGCTTTTTCGTCTTTCAGCCAGGGATTTTCTTCATAGTCATAAACTCCAATAGGGCCGCCCATGATAATAAGAAGGTCAAATGAATCAAGTTTGGGAGGGTTTTTCTTTTTGTAAAAATGAGTTGACTCAAGCATGTGATTTTTGATTTTTGCGTATTCTTCAATGGTGCCGAGAGTATTTATTGAAGAGTGCTGAATAACTTGGATTTTCATGAGAGATCAGTTATAACTTAGGACTTAAGTATTTGTATTTGATTTAACAATGATTTACTCAAAATAATGTGTAAATCTCAAAATAATGTGTTAAATACTGCTATATGAAGAAACTTTGCCCGAGTCTCCTTTTTAATGTTTTCAATATTTCTATGGCCATCTTCTCTTTCAAAGTTGATGAAGGAATAAAATAGTTGGCTATAAAGGAATGATTTCTGCTACTAGACCGTTACAAAGTCTTATTTTTACTAGTTTTTTAATAGAAAACGATCGGTTCCAGCCTCGCCGGATGCAAGATCAAAATAAGTTTAATTTCTGCAGTTCGTGGAAAGTTTCACTCTTCTTAAATAAACCCATAGAATACTCGACTGAAAATAAACTTATTTATATTCCAGAGTGCAGTTATAAAGCTGATCAAGAATGAAGTTTGACACTATAATACGTAGTTTTTTGATAGCCATTTTAGTATCACTTATAGCATTAATTATAGAAGGAGCTTACTACGGACTACTTCTTGGGAATACTTATGCTCTCACTGCTGGTTTTGTCAATAACTATTCAGATTTAAGCAGCCCTGCAAATATGATATTCCTTGCTATAATATTCGTCGCAACGCTTATAATAGCCTTAAGTAAAATCTCTAAAAGAGAAAGAATATAAAAAGATAGGAGAAATCCGACAATGGATGAAATGGATTAATACAGAAAATCTGACAATTATATTTTTACAGGGCGTTGGATATTTTCTTTTTTATTTTGTTTAAGGTAACCGGTTACAACCTCGCATTTGCACTGGGCTGGAATGATAAATTTGCAGATATCAATATCGGTTATTATAATAATTATATAATGATATGGATAAAATACCCTGTGCCATAATTAAAAAACCGAAAAGACAAAGAACCCAAAATTCTGCGCCCATGAAACCTAAAATAAATATGATAACAGTATTTAGGTATAGCATATATTCATTCGTTTTGAAACCGGCTTTTTCCCTGATGAGAGTATTTCTTTCGTCTTTCATTTCAATTTCGAGTTGTTTCTTCTCCTCTGTGGATTCCTTAATTACAAAAAGCTTCAAAATATTGTCAACTGAATGTCCGAATATCAGTAATGCTATTACAAGTGGAATAATAACCCGAATATCCCTGCCATATAATTTTATAGTAAATAAACACCCTATAATAATTCCTGCACTTATCCCAACTAATATATAATTTTTAATTTGACTATTAATTTTTATCATTTTTTTCCTCCTCATAAATGAAGATTTCTTCAATTGTAGTGTTAAAATATCTGGCAAGTTTAAAGGCTAAAATGATAGACGGGTTATATCGTCCGTTTTCTAGAGAACCTATTGTTTGCCTGGAAACTTCCAGCGCTTCAGCGAGTTCTTCCTGCTTGATTCCTTTTTGTTTTCGTAATATTTCCAGCCTATTTTTCAAACTGGGATCTCCCCTAATGGAAAGTAAGCTTTCCATTTGTGGAAAGTAAGCTTTCCATATACTTAATCTTATCGCTCTCAAACAATTTATGCATACTTTCCACAATCCGGTAAAAATAAAAAAAGTTTCAAATTTCAATGATTGTTCAGCCAACCATAAATTTTGATTACTCACAAAAATTAAACTTGAAATTGAGGCTTTGTAGAAAACCTATCTAAATCAGTTTCAAGAGGCTAAAACTAAATAAGCAAAAATACACTCAGCTAATTTAGTTCAAATTGATTGAGATCTTTTATTTCAGAGGATTTCTACAGAGCCGAAATTGAGGACTTTATCTTCTGCCCCCAAAGTTACTTGGTAAAACTAATTTACGAAGACTAATATACAAAACATCAACCTGCAAAAAATAATATATAAAATTAGCTTGCAAAGTATAATTTACAAAAACGAACTTACAAAGCTAACTCACAAAAACTAATTTACTAGAGCTGGAAACATAATTTTTTCCTTTCAAAATTTGCGTTGTGCTGGGAAAAAGAATTCGGATTTTAAATCCTCCGATTATTCAAAATTAATTGAACTTTCCTGAGTTAACTGAACCTTCCGATAAGCGCACTTATGCTTTCACTCGTAACCATACCTATAATTCGGTTTTCGGAATCAATTACAGGAAGCGCGGAAATCGAATAATCTTCCATTATTGAAGAGGCGGTCTCGATTTTTTCACCTGAAAATACGTATTTCACATCGCGAGTAATTATTTCATCCAGTTCGGTGATTTTGCAGGCGACGGCTTTTGTAATATCCCAGGAGGTAACGATGCCTTCAAGCTTTCCGTCTTCGGACACGACAGGCAGGTGGTTCACTTTCTTTTTTACCATAAGGACTGAGGCGTTTTCTATCGTTTCATCTCTAGAAACCGAATAGAAATTCTGGTTCATGATGTCACTTACAAGAATCCGAGAGAGAAAGCCCCGTATAAGATAGTTAAGCTGTCCTTCCTCAAGCAGGAAAGCATCATGCCCGTACTGAGACCTGATTTCCTCGTATTTGGCATCAACCCCGTTTGCGGTAAGTGCAGATACTATCTCCTGGGATTGATAAGGAGGGTAGAGCCAGTCTGAGGTTATGGAAATCACAAGGAATTTTGCAGTAACTTCAGAAAAACCTTCTATAAGGGACCCGCTCTTTGAAAGGTCAAAAAAATCTACGGCTTTTGTAATATAAAGATAGGAATTGGCATCAAAACGTTTCGTAAAGGTATCTCCCTGGTGATTCAGGTAACTTTCGACCTGAAAATACGAAGAACGGTCCGGGAAGGTTTCTGAAGAAGTTTCTGATGATGTTCGCGAAATATTCGGGCCTGCCTCAGTCTGCTGAGCTCTCCCAAACTTCTTTTGCATCGAAGCATCGCTTAAATAAGTAATATGACCTATCATGCGGGCAAGTGCCAGACCCTGTGCAGGTATCTTCTTTCCGTAGTAGTTTCCCCCGTTCCATTTCGGATCATCGGTTATAGCTTTCCTTCCGATAGCCCCAAATGCAATTTGCTGCGGGGTCGTGGACGCAGTTGTTGCGATTGCAATTGCCTTTTTTACCATTTCAGGATAGCTGACCGTCCATTGAAGTACCTGCATACCACCCATCGAACCGCCTGCAACAGCAAAAAGCTGTTTTACTCCCAGGTGCTCAATAAGTTTTTTCTGAGCATTTATCATATCCGCAATAGTAATTACAGGAAATGAGATGCCGTAGGGCTTTCCGGTTTCAGGGTCAATAGAAGAAGGGCCTGTAGAACCTTTACAGCCCCCCAGTATGTTTGAACAGATAACACAGTATTTTTCCGTATCAAAGGCCTTATTCGGGCCAATTACGATGTTCCACCAGCCTGGCTTTTTGTCTCCTGCATGAAACCCGGCAGCATGGGCATCGCCTGTAAGAGCATGACAGATCAGGATAACATTACTCTTATCGGCGTTCATTTTCCCATACATCTCGTACTCTATCCTGACATTTGAGAGGGTCTTTCCGCTCTCAAGCCTGAAAATTCCAGGAATTTCATAGTTTATAGAACGTACAATTCCCAGATTCTGGCCCTTTTTTGTCGAAAGAATGTTTTTATAAGAAGAAATCTGGGAAGGAAGCTGGTTTGAGACTTCCATAATCAGACCTCGGAGAGTGCCTGATCGATATCGAAAATCAGGTCTTTTGCATCCTCAATTCCTATGGAAAGCCGGATAAAGTCCTCAGTTACGCCGCAGGCAAGCTGTTCTTCCTTTGAAAGCTGTTCGTGGGTGGTTGAAGCCGGATGGATTACAAGGCTTTTTGCGTCCCCAATATTTGCGAGGTGAGAAAAGATTTCAAGCCCCTCGATAAACTTTTTGCATTCTCTGGCTCCGCCTTTGATCCCAAAGCCTATTAATGCACCGTAACCTGATTTAAGATATTTCTTTGCAAGCTCATGGCTGCCATGGGATTCAAGTCCAGGATATGAAACCCAGGAAACCTTAGGATGCTTTTCCAGGTATTTTGCAATCTCTAGAGCATTGTCACAGTGTTTTTTCATCCTGAGAGGCAGGGTTTCAAGTCCTAGGCTTAACAGAAATGAGTTAAAGGGAGAAATACACGCTCCGGTGTCCCTAATGAACTGCACTCTAGCTTTTACAATAAAGGCTGCCTTTCCAAAGGCTTCTTTATATTTCAAGCCATGATACCCGGGATCAGGCTCGCAGATTTCAGGGAACTTTTCAGGGCTCCAGTCAAAATTTCCGGAATCAACAATTACTCCTCCTATGGAAGTCCCGTGGCCGCCTATGAATTTTGTCGCTGAAAGTACGACTATATCTGCCCCGTGCTCAATTGGCCTTAAGATCAGGGGAGAAACCGTATTGTCCACGACAAGCGGAATTCCTGCAGCATGGGCGATTTCTGCGAGTTTCTCAAAATCAGGAATATCAAGCCCGGGATTTCCTATTGATTCTACGTAAAAGGCTTTTGTTTTTTCGGAGATTGCATTTTCGAATTCTTCAGGTTTACCGGCATCTACGAATTTTACGGTTCTCCCGAGCTTGGGGAAAGTATAATTGAAAAGCTCGTAGGTTCCTCCGTAAAGCTTGTCTCCTGAAACAATCTCGTCTCCGGGCTTTGTAAATGTGAGAAGTGTGGTTGTAATTGCAGCCATTCCTGAGGAGGTTGCAAGAGCGCCTATACCTCCTTCAAGGGCAGCGACTCTTTTTTCAAAGACATCGGTTGTAGGGTTCATCAGGCGGGTATAAATATTGCCTTCTTTCCTAAGCCCAAAAAGGTCGGCTGCATGATCAGTATCGTTAAAAACATATGCTGCGGTCTGATAAATCGGAATTGATCTTGCTCCTGTAGCCGGGTCGGGTTTTGCGCCTGCATGTACAGCAAGGGTAGAAACTCCCAAGCCGTTGGACTTCTTTTTTGTCCGACTTTCCTTACTTCCCTTGCTTTCTTCTTCATTCGGGTTTCTATTCTTGTCAGTCATTTTGTCTTATCTCCAGGCTAATTCTCTATCCTGCCAGGCTGTTTATCAATATATTTCAATTCTAATTACTTATTTTAAAAGTCAGGAGTGAGAATCGAACTCACATAATTCCGGGTTGCAGCCGGAAGCATAGCCACTCTGCCATCCTGACACTCATCCTCTTCTCATACATTCACAATTGTGAACAATCATCACAATTGTGATCTCGGTATATATAGTTATCCATATATAATTAAATGCCAAGTGGTTAATTACTTCTAATAATAAGTATTTGTATAAATAATTATCCATGGTAATGGCCAAGGCGCGAATTTAAGAATTCCAGGAATCTCTCGTGAAAAACTCGAGGAAAGGGTCAGAAACCCTTTCCTGTGCTTCAATTTTATAGCAATAGCTGGTGAGAAACGCAAAAAGCTCCATTTGAGATGCTAATAATGTTGCTTCGGCTCAACAAATCTCAATTTCCTGAAGGATACTGCTGATAGAAGAAACTTATGGAAGCAGTTGTCGGGGATTTGTTAGAAGGTGCCGCCGCCGAAATATAGAAAAGAAGTCATAAAACACCCCGAGAACCATATTCGCTATATTGAACCTGTCTTTTCACCGAGCGCTAGCTCGGGCCAGTCCGAAAAAGCACAAAAGAAGACAGGTTTTTAGCACATAGAATCCCATACTTACTTTTTTATCTATGCTGAATTCGGGGTTTGTTTGATATAATTGTTCTCTAGCAACCAGAAAATACATATTTGCTCTACTTTTGATGCTTACTCCTATGAATATATATCAGCATTTAGCTATATAGATTTCAAGTTAATAAATATTTTTCAACAAAAAGATTATCTTGTTTTGAGATATATCTAGATATAATCTGGGAAAAAAGCTAAATGATTGAAAATTGGTCATTGATACTTTGAGCATCCATAAATATGTAGAATTTCCAGTAGGTGTAAACAAAAGATGCCTTGATAATTACTGCTATGAGCTGGATAGGAGTACTGACACGTTAACAATCACATCAGAAGGAGATTTTTATCATTTTCCAAAAGAACGGGCTCCTTACCTCGTTAATAGTTTAGGTCTGGAAAGAATTAATACCGTAAAAAAGATATCAGTCCTATTGTCATTGTCTTCACTTCTTATATTACCCTTTCTTCAATTTTTTAGACAAATATTGGGAGAGGCTTACTGGCCTTTATCCATTATATTGTTTCTTGGAGGCATAATGTTTTTCTTTATTTCTTCAGATCTACTTGAAATCGAAGATTATTACAAAATATCAAAATGTAAAAAATGCAATCGAGATTTTGCCTACGAAGAAATTAAAAAGCCTCTTGTCAAAAAGGTAAGCACTTACGACGATTATGAAGAAACAGAGACAAGGTACTTTAAATGTAAGTACTGCAATGATGAGGATCTCAAGATAAAAAGCATAATTAAAAATTCTAAATCCAGAAAAAGAAGGGATCCTAAAAAAGGAAAAGCCTGTAAAGGATGCGGAAGACGATTTTCGTTAATAGAATACAGATACCCTGATACGCATTTGGAATCTATGAATACCTCAAGAACAATCAGACACTATAAATGCAGATATTGTAGATATATGGAAATCAGCATAAAAGATGAAGTCGTCTCCACAGACTAAGTAAAAATAATGCAGTAAAAGCTTCAAAAAAACATTTACCGTCAATTTACCTATTTTTTACCGAGCGCTAGCTTGGGCCAGTCCTAAAAATCATGAAAATTAAATAAAAGGTTTTAGAGGCACAATTCAGTGAATTTTCCTTTTTTATAAAAAGAGGACAAGAAACTATCCTTTTTCTTTATTTTATATTATGGTAAAGCCGCACTGCGTGCGGGACAATCTCCGTTTAAGATGCTAATAATGTTGTTTTGGCTCAATATAGCTCACTAATCTAGGCGGACTGCTGCCGAAAAATAGAAATTTATTTCTGAATCTCCGCCAAAAATTAGTCCTCTTGAGCGAAGCGCAGCGGAGCGAAAAGGACAGCACACTGTAGAGCCGCAACTCTGCTGAAACGGACGCCGTGCTCCCGAAGCGAAACTCGGGGCGTAATTCGGGTGCTTCACTTTCGGCTAATCTCAAGCATCCTGTCCAGGGCTTTTCTGGCTTTTACCCTTATATGCTCCGGGACATGAATCTCATATTCCAGATTCTGCAAGCTGTTCAGAATAGCCTCCAGAGTGATTTTTTTCATATTGTAGCAAAAAGCCTTCTCTGAGACAGGATAAAATTTCTTATCCGGGTATTTCGCTTTCAGGTTTCGAACAATTTCTCTCTCAGTTCCAATTATAAATTCCGTGGAATCTGAACTTCCCGCTTCTTTCACAATTCCTGAGGTACTGAGAATCCTGTCTGCATTATTCTTATTCTGTCCACGGCTCAAGCCCTTTTTTCTTTAGATAATTATTAATTGCCTCGTGGATTGCTTCTTCTGCAAGCATTGAACAGTGCATTTTTATTGGAGGAAGCCCATCAAGGGCCTCTGCAACGGCTTTGTTTGAAAGTTTCCATGCCTCTTCCAGGGTTTTTCCTTTAATCATTTCAGTTGCCATGCTGCTTGATGCGATTGCAGCTCCACATCCAAAGGTCTGGAATTTTACATCCGCAATCCGATTATCCTCAACCTTGAGGTAAATTTTCATTATATCTCCGCATTTTGCGTTTCCAACCTCTCCTACACCGTCACTGTCCTCAATACTTCCCATATTTCTCGGGTTTGAAAAATGATCCATTACTTTAAGGCTGTAATCCATGAACTGTCCTCCAGTGTTACCTTTTGATTATATTTTTTCAGTTTTCGAGTTATTCAAAAAATATTTAAAATTTTTAAAAATCTTTGAAAGACCTTTAAATGACTTTAGTTCTTTCAATATCATGAACGGTTACCCCTCAAATAGTCCTGTATTCTTTAGGGGTCAGTGGGGACATATTTCTGAGCTTTTGCACGATTTCAGGCAAAACCTCAAGTACCCTGTCCACATCTTTTTTGGAGTTTATCCTTCCGAGGCTAAGTCTGAGTGAACCGTGAACGATTTCGTGCGGGACTCCACAGGCTGTGAGCACGTGTGAGGGTTCGAGAGAAGATGAATTACATGCGCTTCCGGTAGATGCGAATATCCTCTTCGCATTCAATAGCAGTAGAAGCGATTCGCCCTCTATGTATTCAAACGTGACATTTACATTATTTGCAAGCCTCTGTGTTGGATGTCCGTTGAGGTGAGTTTTCGGGATTATCAGAAGATTTTTGATAAGGCGCTCTCTCAGCTCCAGCAGAGTTTTGTTTGATTCTTCAATTTCGGCTGTTGCAAGCTCTATAGCTTTTCCAAGACCCACAATGGCAGGGACATTCTCAGTTCCGGCCCTGCGTTTTCTTTCCTGGGCTCCGCCGTGCAGAAGAGGGTCGATTTTTGTCCCTTTTCGGATGTAGAGCGCTCCGCAGCTCTTGGGACCCTCAAACTTGTGCCCTGAAAGGGAGAGAAGGTCAATATTCATTTTTTTGACATCAATTGGGACATGGCCTATTGCCTGCACGGCATCCGTATGGAAGTATATCCGGTTCTCTTTCGCGATTTTCCCGATTTCGTCTACAGGCTGGATTGTCCCTATTTCATTGTTCGCAAGCATTATGGAAATAAGGATAGTATCGTCTCGAATTGCCTTCTTCAACTCCTCAGAGGATACCATTCCATATTTGTCCACAGGCAGGTATGTTACCTCAAAGCCCTGCCCTTCCAGCCAGGCGCAGGTATGCAGGACTGCGTGGTGTTCAATAGAAGAGGTGATTATGTGTTTTCCTTTACTCCGGTTTGCAAAGGCTATCCCCTTAATTGCCCAGTTATCGGATTCTGTTCCTCCTGATGTGAAATAGATCTCGCTTTCTTCAGCCCCGAGAACATTAGCGACCTTTTTTCTTACTTTGTCTATTGCATGTTTTGATATTTTTCCAATCTCATAGATAGAAGAAGGGTTTCCGAAATTCTCAGTTATGTAGGGAAGCATCTCTTCGACAACTTCTTTCCGTATAGGAGTTGTAGCCGAGTTGTCCATGTAAATAGCCTTGTTTTCAATGGTCACACTTACACCTTCACAATCGTGAATTAAAATAACAATTGTGACTATATAAGTTTTATTGTAAGATACTCAGGGAAAAATTACAGACATACACGAGAAACTCCAGAATTTTTTCGGAAAATTTTGAAAGTTGTTAAAAATCGAGCCGTTCTCTTGAAAGTTTTACTTCTTTGGAAGTCGGCAGGGAATCTTATTATTATTTTTGTTACTGAAAATAATATATATGTACATAAGATATATTCGTTCTCAATTGTAAAATCAAAGAAGTGATGATAATTATGGAAACTCCGTGTCAGAAGATTGTGTGGGATCTGGTCCCCGCAATAAGGGCCAGTCTTGCAATCGAACTTGTAAAAAAAGGACAGTCACAGGCAGCGTCTGCAAAGTTGCTAGGGATTGCCCCGTCGGCAGTTTCCCAGTATATTTCGGGAAAAAGAGGATACAGGATCGAGTTTCAGGGCGAGACGAAAGAATTGATCGAAAAACTTGCTCAGGATTTGATCGACAACACGGTCGCTGACTTTGTAGTAAGAATCTGTGAGATCTGCGTAAGTGCCAGAGGAATTGAAAAGAAGTGTAATAGCGGTTGTGGCCCGGAAAAACAAGCTGAAAATAAAACAGAAGATAAAGCAGAAGATCAAGAAAAAACTGAAGCATAAAGCCGGAGTTTATCGGTTTATCTACTGTTTTTCTGTATCCTGTTAAAATAGCTACTTAAAAATGGAAAGGGACCTTTCCCTTTATTATTTAACAACTACTTTATTACTGACACTCTTGTAAGAATTATCAATACTGTATACAGTCAGATAAACTTTATAAATTCCTGCTTTTTTATAAGTGTGGGTTGGATTCTGTACAGTTGATCGGGAACCATCACCGAAATTCCAGTTCCATTTCATGGGTTTAGCCCCTGAAGTTGTATCTTTAAAGGTAACTTTCTTTCCAGAGATTACGGATTTGAAACCTGGAACAAATTTTTTAGACTTTTCTCCAGATGATATTGTAATGGCTGCCTTTTTAACCATATTCACACAACAACTTCCTGAACCGTATGCAGTCACTTTTACATCATAGGTTCCGGATTCTTTTATAATGCACGAACAGGTACATATCCCTTTTTTCGTGCACTTTGAGCAGTAGGAACTGCAGGAACCGGCTACCTTTCCGGTTTTGGAATCCGTTACTGTATACTGGACAAGTTTAACAGGGCCTGATATATAACTTGTAAACCCGACTTTCGATGGTGCGGTTTTGCTTGTAGGATTTATTGTAACCTTGGTAATCTTCAAGTTACTACATGTACCTCCTTTGCAAGATACCTGTGGAGCGCTTGCCATTGCAGTAAATGGCATCAAAACCAATAGAACTATTACAAAGAGAATTGCTTTTCGTTTCATCGTTTTCTATTATTTAACAAACTTAACCATATAATCTTGGAAGTGGGCTAAATAAATTTTTAAAGTTGTGTAAATTTATTTAGTATTTAATTTGAAAATAAAATGACATTTAGATAGTATAAGCGGGAAAAGTCAAAATTTTTACCAATTAAATATTTAAATTATTTTAATTTTTTAATTAGTGTCGGTTTATTTTTAATTTTATAGTAAGGAATATCAAATCGAATGATCGGTTTTCTTCCTTATCATTTATCATTTCACCAAGTAGCTATCAAAATCGTCAAGCACTGTTAATATTAAATTGACAGGAGTGTATAAAAAAGAACTTAGAGCTTGTAACACTCATCCAAAAGCCTAAAAGCCTATTAGAAAAGACGATAATGACGCTGTAAAGTTACTACAATATATCTATAGTATCCAGGGTATCCAGGGTATCCAGCATGTCCAACAGCTCTGATTCTGATACTGCCAATTTTAAGGATACAGAAAATCATAACATTTTTTGGATATGCTCTTAATTAATCGGATTCTTTTTAGTTCTAAAGTATTATGGTTTTTCAATTAAGAAATTTCTCGATAACTATATTTAACATAAGATTAATTCACAATTGTGAATTTCTGTAAATTGCCTATATGCTGCAGCAGTATTAGCTACTCAAAACAATGATTGGTAGTTTATAATATAAGATGATTAATATAATTAATAATATATTAGGATCAAGTTAAAAATACATGGAGCCTTGAATAGATAGGCTACGGAAGACGGTAGATAACATGGGGCGAATATATTCCGATATAACCTGGACAATTGGGAATACTCCGCTTGTCAGGTTAAACCGCATAACAGAAGGTCTGCATGCGGATGTGTTGGCTAAAGTAGAGTCCTTTAATCCGATGGGAAGTGTAAAGGACAGAATAGGGCTATCAATGATTGAAGAAGCCGAACGCGAAGGGAAAATAAAAGAAGGAACCACAATCGTTGAACCCACTAGCGGTAACACTGGTATTGGACTTGCATGCATCTGTGCCGCCCGTGGCTATAAGCTCATACTGGTTATGCCTGAAACAATGACAGTAGAACGAAGAAAATTACTAAAAGCGCTGGGAGCAGAACTTGTCCTGACTCCGGGAACTGAAGGAATGAAAGGGGCAGTCAATAAAGCCGAGCAGATGGCTGCTGACGATCCTTCGCTTTACTTCATACCCCAACAATTCCAGAACCCTGCAAATCCTGAAATTCACAGACGGACAACAGCCGAAGAAATCTGGAAAGATACTGACGGCAAAGCAGATGTTATTGTAGCAGGCGTGGGGACAGGTGGAACTATCACAGGTGTTGCAAGCGTCATCAAAAAAAGAAAACCCGCTTTTAAGGCGATTGCAGTAGAACCTGCCGAATCTCCCGTGCTTAGCGGCGGAAGCCCTGGCCCACACAAGATCCAGGGTATAGGTGCAGGTTTTGTTCCGGACGTACTTCAGCTTGAACTGATCGATGAGATAATCCGGGTTACAGGAGATGATGCCGCTGCCACAGCCAGGCGCCTGGCAAAGGAAGAAGGTATCCTTGCAGGGATATCCTCAGGCGCTGCCACTTATGCTGCAATTGAGGTCGCATCCAGGGAAGAAATGAGTGGGAAGACCATTGTTGTGATCTTGCCGGATACGGGAGAGCGTTATCTAAGCACTGACCTGTTTGACTGATTTATCAGTGACTATTTGATTGATCCATCTAACAGCTGGCTGATTAATCAATATGACAATTAACACCGGAAGATTTCAAATGGGAATCAGGGAAGATATCAGAACCGTTTTCAAAAAAGATCCCGCAGCAAGGTCTACGCTTGAGGTAATCTGCTGCTATCCGGGCCTGCATGCAGTCTGGGTACATCGGATATCTCACTGGCTATGGAATAGACACTTTTATTTTCTTGCCCGTCTGCTATCTCACATCTCAAGAATGTTAACAGGTATTGAAATCCATCCTGGGGCAAAGCTTGGACGGCGAGTTTTCATAGATCACGGGTCAGGAGTGGTAATCGGAGAAACTGCTGAGGTAGGTGATGACGTTTTGATATATATGGGAGTTGTATTAGGCGGAACAGCTCTGGAAAAGGTAAAGCGTCATCCTACAATTGAAAACGACGTAGTTATTGGTTCAGGAGCATCCATACTTGGGCCAATTACGGTTGGAAGAGGAGCTAAAATAGGCGCCGGCTCGGTTGTGATTAGGCCAGTTCCACCCGGAGCTACTGTCGTGGGAGTGCCTGGAAGGATTGCAGAGCCGCAGCCCTCAGTTTCTGCAGGACAGCTTGATCATGACAAGCTACCTGATCCTGCCCTTGTTATTATAAGCCAAATGCTTGACCGACTGAGTCGGCTGGAAGAGCAATTCAAGGAGCATGAAAATTTAATTTCCGGACACGAGATGGCTCCGCAGAGTACCGAAATAAGAAAAGAGGATCAAATCTATTCTCGACTAAAAGAAGTCATTGACCCTGAAGTTGGAATGGATATTATCAAAATGGGCTTTGTCAAGGAAGTAAATGTAAACGGAACCAGTGTAGATGTAAACCTTGTATTGACAACAAGTGCCTGTCCAATGATTGAGTACTTTAAGGACGAGGTCAAGCGAAAAGTCCTGAGTATTGGCGGGATAGAAGACGTTAGCGTCAATATCCTTGATGAGCCCTGGAGCTGGGACCGGCTCAAAAAACAAGTAGTCCACTAAAATGACTATTTTTAGAAATTCTAAGCCTTTTGTGGAGAAGAAACGGAGAATAAATATTTTGTATGTTTTTTATCCCAATTCTTTTATTCCTTTTGTTTCAATTTCTTATATATTTGTTTTATTTCTTCTTGTGCTTTTTTGATCTCTGGATCAGGTCAATAAAATATTTAGTCTCTGTTTTTACATCGTCACTGCATACGACTGCAGAAATTGCGACCAGGCTGTCAGCTCCACTTTGAAGGATAATATCAGAATTTTTCTTATTTATTCCGCCAATAGCGACTACGGGAATCTTTATTACCTTTTTAACTTCTCTTATTTCATGTAAACCGATTCCGTCTCCTGCGTCTTTTTTTGTAGCAGTATTAAATATGGGGCCAAGACCCACATAGTCAGCCCCAGCTCTTTCTGCCCGAATTGCTTCCTCCCTATCACATACGCTAAGACCGATTATCTTGCCTTCGCCAAGAAGCTTTCTCGCCATTTCAATAGGCATGTCGTCCTGGCCTATATGAACCCCATCCGCATCAATCGCTAAAGCAACATCAATTCTGTCGTTTACAAGAAATATTGCCCTGCCACTGCATATACTCTTGATTTCCGAGGCTTCGTCGACCATCTCTTTAGTACTTTTATCCTTTTCTCGGTATTGAACAATTCTGCAGCCTGCCTCTACTGCCTCTCTGACATCGGATAAAGTCCCTTTCTTCGAAAGTCCGGAATCTGTTACGAGGTAGAAGTCAATTTCTTTTAAAAGGGAACTTTTCCGGTTGAAGCCTTTCTGGTTCATAATGCTTAGTCCATCCAGTAAGCACGTTTTTTAAAACGCTTTTTGTACTCCATATTCTTCGAGCTTAAGGTTCTTTTTACCGAATATATCATTTTCCTCTTCTGAGCTCACGATTCTTCTCTTTTTCCTCGGAACTTACTGCTTTCCTTTTATTCTGAACTCACATTTCCTCAAAGTTCATCATGCTTTTTACTTTCTCATCTGAAAGGTTAAACACTTCATCATAAAGGTTAACCTTGAAACTTCCAGGCCCACTTGATCTCCCGGCTGCAAGTTCACCTGCAATTCCAAAGTAGCATAACGCTTCTTTAGAAGCTTCGCAGTAATCCGGATTAACGGCAGCAAACGAACCTATTACCGATGCAGCCATGCAGCCTGTCCCGACAATCGACCCCATCAACTCATGCCCGTTCTTGACAATAAAAACCCTCTCTCCATCGCTTATAATATCTTCTTTTCCTGTCATCACAACAATGGAGGAGCTTGACTTTGCAAACGCTTTCGCGATTTTCGCAGGATCCGCATTAATTGAAGTTGCTTCAACCCCTTTTGTCTCAGCGCTTTCGCCTGCCAGTTTTGCAATTTCTGAGTAATTTCCTTTTACAATATCGACACGGACAGAACCAAGGATTTTTGCAGCCATTTCATCCCTGAATTTCGTAGCTCCAACCCCAACTGCGTCAAGCACGACCGGAATTTTCTTTTTATTTGCAGCGGCAGCAGAGAGAAGCATGGAATCAATAATTCCGGATGTAAGAGTTCCTATATTAAGCACAAGAGCCGATGAAATCCCTGTCATTTCTGCACATTCTTCAGGAGCATGCGCCATTACAGGCAGCGCGCCAAAAGCTCTTGTCATGTTCGCGCAGTCGTATATAGTTACCCAGTTTGTTATATGATGTATGAGGGGTTTTGTTTCTCTTATTGTTTTTAATGGGTTATTCATAAGATTCCTCAAGAGGCGTTTTGAATTCGATATGGTTTGAAATGATGTTGCTTTGAAATGACGAGTGATTAAAATCAATCATGATATATTGGTTAGCAATATTTATTTGGCAAATAGTTAGAACTCATAAATAAACATTAAGGATCTGGAATTAAACATTAAGGATCTGGAATTAAGCATTAAAAACCCGGAGTTAAGTATAAGAGTCCGGAATTAAACACTAAAACTCCGAATAAGTTTACTCCGGATTTCTTATCCTTTCTGCACCTGTGTAAATGTTCATTTTCTGGCTCCGGACAAAACCAATAATAGTTAGGCCAGCTTGCTTTCCCATACTTATAGCAAGCGTGGTGGTTGCACCTCTGGATGCAATAATAGGAATATTAGCCATAAGACATTTCCTTACCATCTCCGAAGAAAGCCTTCCAGAACAGGTTACGATTGTCCTTGAGAAGTCCACACTATGTTTCAGTCCATAACCTATTGCCCTATCAAGGGCGTTATGCCTGCCTATATCCTCGATTATGCAGATCTTTCCTTCAGGCCCGAAAAGCCCGACAATATGTATGCCGCCTGTCCTGGTATGGAGGTCTGAGACGAGCGTTTCTTTCATTATACTCTTTATTGTTGAGACATCAGTGACCAGATCCGATTGGATTTTCGGAAGACGATCCGCATCCACATATGAAGTGTCGCCTCCACACCCTGAAAGGACAGTTTTCCCTGAAAGCATGATTGAAAATGGATCTTTTGTCAGGACACTGGCACTGAGAGGGCTGACACCATCTACTTTTTCTTTCTTATCTCTGTTTTCTTCTTTACTTTTTTCTATGTGCAGCGATTCGATATCCTCGAGCTTGCGGATAATCCTTTCTGTATATAAAAATCCTATTATAAACTCCTCAAGCATTGTCGGGCTTACCATAGCGGTTAGAGCATGGCGGCCGTTGACAAAGACTGCAAGAGGCAATTCCATTACGACTTCGTGAGATGATGGGACCATTAAACCGTTATCATATTTTATACAGGGAACCGTGATGTACATCCGTATATCATACTCCTTACAGCATACGAGAGATTTCTTCAATTGTTTCGATAAGCAGGTTAACCTCTTCCAAGGTATTATAGAGGTAAAGACTTGCCCTCACAGTGCCGTTTTGGAGTCCCAGGTGTTTCATTAACGGGATACAGCAGTGATCTCCAGAACGGACAAGCACTGCCGCTCTTTCGTCAAGCAAATAGGCTATCTCGTGGGGGTGAATCCTGTCTATGGTAAAAGAGACAACCCCTATTCTGTTTTTAGAGTTCCGTGGCCCATGAACGACTACATTTTCGATTCCGGTAAGCCCTGTGAGAAGATGTTCAGTCAGCTTCTGTTCGTGCCTGAATATGGAATCCATTCCCAGGCTTTCAAGATATTTTACTGCCTGCGCAAGCCCGATTGCACCTGAGATATTCGGGGTGCCTCCTTCAAAGCGCTGGTAACCGCCAGTCAAAGTATATCCTTCAGTTGTGACGTCCTCAACTGTACCTCCACCCAGTATGAGGGGAGAAATTACCTCATCTCGCATCCACAGCACGCCAGTGCCAGTAGGCCCGAGCATTTTATGACCGGAAAAACATAAAAAATCGCATCCCAAAGCCCTGGAATCCACTGAAAAATGGGGAACGGATTGAGCCCCGTCAACCAGAAAATAGGCTCCCTGCGCTTTGCAGATTTTAGCAATCTCCTTGACAGGCTGCAAGGTGCCAAGAACATTTGAGGCATGGCTTACTGCAACCAACTTTGTATCAGCGGTAATTGCTTCTTCAAATATCTTTATATCAAAAATTCCATTTTCACCAGGCTGAATAATGACTACTTCAGCGCCTTTCTCACGTAGTCGAAGCCAGGGAAGCAGGTTAGAGTGATGCTCTACAATTGTTGTAACGATTCGATCTCCGGGCTGCCAATCAAGGCCGGCTGCAACCATGTTGATAGATTCGGTCGTATTTTTAGTAAAGACTGTCGTGCCCTCTTTCCCACCAATGAAGCTGCTGATTAGCTCATGTGCGTCCTGATACCTCTGGGTTGCAACCCTTGTAAGCCTGTGCATCCCCCGACCAACATTGGCACGGTACTGTCGGTCATATTCGTTCATTGCAGCGATTACAGGTTCAGGAACAAGGCTGGTTGCCTCACTGTCCATATAATGGAGATATCTGGGTATTTGAAAGTCAGCCATGCAATCTTCAATTTTCATAGCACTTCATCCATACTTCTGTATCCTTTAAGATAGGAGGGTAATGTATGAAAAACTACAATCCTGCAATACCTCTAATATTCAACCTCGCATGTTTACTGCCTTCTCGAATTCTTCAGGTATCAACTCGATTCTTGCAATTTTACCATGTAATCTTAAACGCAGATTTGAAAAACCCAGATCGTGCAGCAAATTCTCTGCGTTTTCTATATTTTGCAGCTTTTCAACTGTGATTTCTTCCCCATATGGAATTCGCGATGCAAGACATGAAGCTGACGGTTTGCTTCAGAAATCAAAACCGCAGTCCTGAGCTGGCTGCCGTATCTGTTTCTTTTGAATTTCAAGTGAGATGAAGGGATTAATGTTATGCTTTTTCAGCCTTTCCGGAGTTTGGAAATGTAGCATTTGTCTTTAAAGTAAGGCTGCAGCTTCTTAGGGATACAGGCACAACTATTTCTCCTTTTTAATTCATTCCTGCTACTTCAGGAACTTGAAAACCTGCTTAGGATACAGAAACACTCAGAAAATTCCCAAGGCAGCAGAATACCTCTTAAAACGTCCACAGGTCTTATGGGTCAATTATCCCGTTTACCAAAGCACCCGAGTCACAAACTTGCATATAGGTATCTCAAGGCGATTACAGAAGAAGCCATGCAGGATGCAGCTGACAATTATTACTAATTTACTTGTAATTAATATAATACTGGAATGTGTAGCTATTTTTAATGTATTCATACTGGAAGTGACCGAAAAAATTAATACAGTTGAGTTCTGTATATTTATGAGAAAGTTCTTATTTTCAGGCAAGCTGCGAATTATTCGACTAAAAAGTATGAGTTAAAAGTATTGAGTAGTAGAGATATCTAAATAAAAATAAAAAGAAGGAAAAAAATAAATGGCACGAGTTATGATCGTAGAAGATGCCGAACTTATGCGAATGGCAATTCGGGATACTCTGTTTAAGCACGGGCACGAAGTGGTTGCCGAAGTGGCTGATGAGGAAGAAGCCGTTGAGATATATCTGGAGGTAAAGCCGGATCTCGTATTAATGAATATAATGTTGCCGGATAACGTGCCAGAGAATATGAATTGGAAAAGCTTGCTGAGTAAGTTTCTTATACTAGACCACGAAGCAAAAATGGCAATGTTTTCATCTCTTGGTCAGCAGATTCTGATAACAGAATCTCTGAAAATAGGATCTATGGGCTTTATAGTAAACCCCTTTGAACCCGGAATGCTGAACGTAATTAGAAAAATTGCCGAACCGAATTAACCTTCTTGAGTCATATGGGTCTTAACAAGACCTCATCAACAGAAACAGGACCTCAACGAGATCTCAATACATTTGAAGTTTCCAGATCCTTTAATTCTCGAACTTCTCTTCCAGCTTCTGTACAGTTTTATATCCAATCCAGGAAGAAAGGGCAATATTATATTCAGCAGCAGGGATTTTTTCAGATTTTCAAGTGCGTCAACCTCTCTTATAATCAGATTCGGCTTTAAATATTTTTTATTGAGTTTCTTAATCTAATTTGCCTCGCCCTTCCAGACTATATGATGAGAAGGAACTATTCCGGATACGTTTACAAGTCCTTTTTCATATGGGGCCTTTTCGCTTTCACCTCTCCATTCGTCACTGATGGATATATAAATCTGGAATTCAGCAAAATTGTAAGCCTTTTCATAATCCGAATTTTCGCGGCAAAAACCAATATAGAAGAATTTCAAGAGAATCATTAACCTACGAGAACTAAACCTATAAGAAAGAAGTTAGCGAGGATACATATAAAAAAATTAGAGATGAAATTAGAGATGAAATTGGAGAAGAGATTAGAGAATAAATAGAGAAGAAATTGGCAAGTAAATAAGAGAAGAAATTAGCGGGGAAATAAAATGACTAAGATAACCGACGAATTTGTGATACGTGGGAATCACATTAAAAACCGAATTGTAATGCCCCCTATGGTTACTTTTTCCTTTCATGGGGAGAATGGATCTTATTATGGCAAGCAGCACATTGAACACTATACGAAGCGTGCAAAAGGCGGTGCAGGTCTTATTATTGTGCAGGCCACGAGCGTGTTTGGGGCTGTAGATTCTACAGGTAGTTGGTCAGCAGGTGATATTGCAGCTTTGAAGCAAATTGCAACCAACTGCCATGAGTATGGTGCGACGATAATGATGCAACTCTCTTGCGGCAATATGGATATCAACGAGTTGTCAGCCGAAGAAATTCATTCTATGCAGATGAACATGAAACGGGCAGCCATTCGTGCCTGTGAAATGGATTTTGACGGCGTTGAATATCATTTCGCCCATGGATTTACCTTATGCAAGTTTCTTGATGCTTCATATAATCGCCGAGCAGACCAGTACGGCGGCGATGCTCTAAACAGGGCAAGAGTTTTAACACAAATTCTACCGGAGATTCGGAACAATACCCGTAGAAATTTTATTGTCAGCGTGCGCATGGGCGAGTGTTTACCAGAAAGCAAGGACGGCATTGAAGCAGCCAAAACCTTTGAAAAAGCCGGTATTGATTTACTGCACATCTCGTTTGGCATGCAGCCTCCAACAAATCCGGTTCCGGAAGGTTTCATATGCAGTCCTATAACCTATAGCGGCTGTAAGATCAAAAAAGAAGTAAAGATTCCCGTTATCGCAGTCAACGAAATCCGTACGGAAGAGCAGGTACGGTTCTTAATAGAAAATGATTATGTGGATTTTGCTGCTGTTGGGAGGGGCATGTTAGCTGATCCTGAGTTTGCCAATCATGTGATAAACAGCGAGCCTGTGAACATGTGCTTGGGATGTGAGAGATGTTTCTGGTTTAGTGATCATACATTGTGCCCGGCAAGAAATCGGTGTACAGAAAGCTCAGTAAATCCTGATTGACCCTATATCCTTCTTACTAATTCACCCGGCAGGTGATTATGAAAAACCATGTAGTCATAAAGGATCAAGTGGTCAGAAGGAAGTGGTCAGAAAGATCAACAAGCTTATTTTTTTAGTGTTATTTCTTTATAAATCTAATAGAGTTCAAGTATTATTTTTAATGTGTTATAATGAATGTTTATATTCGTCGCTAAATGTTTATACTATTAATCAGTACCAATTATTGAGAAAAGTTTTAATGCTTACTTAATGTAGGGGGTAAAATAATGAAAAAAATTAAGAAGGAAGTCAAAATGGCAGACACGCTGCCCCGTGAGGAGTTCAAGCAGCATGTTATCTCTAAAGCAGAGTTGAACCCGGAATTCAAGCAAAAATTATTGGATGATCCGCAGAAAGCGATCGGACAACAGGGCCTGAAGACTCAGGCAGATGTGAAACATAAAGTCGTCGAGGAATCTGCTGATGTTATTTACCTGGTACTGCCCCAAAAACTGAAGGCAATCAATGGTGGGTGTGTTGGATGCGATGGTGTAGGAGGCTGTGGATTCTGCGAATGTAACAGCAATATAGGAGATCAGCTACAAATAAGGCAATCAGCTACAGATAAAGCATCAGCTACAAATAAAAGACAATCAGCTGCAAACAAGGCAATCGGCTACAAATAAAGCATCAGCTATAAAACTAGGCAATCATTACGAACATGAAACCATCAATTTATAATTTTGTCTGGTCAACCGATGACCCAGAAAAGGTAATGATTTTTAACAGCCTTACTACGGCACTGGCTGAAGTGAGAAGGAGCCGCATAGATTTATTGAGCGTGTCTCAGTTTGACTACGCTCTCCTGCCAGAAAACAAAAGGAAGTTTGTTGATGAGCTACGAAAGGGAGGATTCGTTGTTGATGATTCAGCTGACGAACTGAGAATGGTCAAATTTACCTACAATAGTGATAAGTATGATAGCTCTATGGCCAGATTGGTTATCGCTCCCACTCTGGCTTGCAATTTTGCCTGTTCCTATTGCTTTGAACAGTTAGACAAAAACCAGAGCAGGAATGAGGGTCAAAATGTTTTCATGCCAGATGATGTAAAGCAGGATTTACTAAACTACATCGAAAAAATATTAAAGACAGGAAAAGATATATTCGTAACCTGGTATGGTGGAGAGCCACTCCTGGCAAAAGAGACTATTTTTGATTTATCGCAAAAAATAATTGACATTGCGGACAAAAATAAAGTTGAATATTCGGCTGGCATGGTCACTAACGGCTACCTGCTTTCAGAGAATTCTGGCATAGTTCAGAACCTTAAGAAAAACAGAATTAAGTTTATCCACGTTACCCTAGACGGACCTCGCGAAGTGCATGATAGTCGCAGAATGCTTAAAGGGAGCAACGGCCCGACATTCGACCGGATTCTTGAAGGAATTAAACTCTTGAAAGCAAACGGTATTGAGATATACGTCCGCGTAAATATTGACCGATCCAACATAGATAACATAAGCATGCTCCTGGATGTATTAAAGGAAAATAACCTGAGTGAGATATTCATTTACCTGGGCCATGTTATACCTTATACAGCAGGATGTAAGTCGTATGAGAGTTCCTGTATATTGACGGAAGAATTCTCGAGAATAAACCAGGCTTTTTACAAAAACCTGAATCTAATGGGCTTCGAGGCAGGAAGAACGTCCTTTTACCCAAGATTTGCCCGGGCGTGTGATGCCAATCGGACAAATGCTTTTGTACTTGATCCCGATGGGGATATGTACAAGTGCTGGACAGAAATCGGTAACAAGACCGCAAGCATCGGAAAAATTGGCGACCTGATACGACAAGACAACGAGAAGGGAAAACACGAAATTCAATGGTTGTCCTGGGAGCCCTTCGAGTATTCGGAATGTGTAGAGTGTAAGATGCTACCTATCTGTATGGGAGGTTGCGCCCATCAGACCATGTCCATCAATAAGGGCCGACCCGAATGCAAGGAGTGGAAATATGGTCTGGAACATTACGTTCGGATTATGTTCTCCGATTTGAAGGCTCAGAGAGCAGACACCAATAAGTCTTGCTGATATGGCCGAAAAACGATTATAGTCAAAAACCGCCTGAGACATGTAAGAACCAAAAATCCCAGATAGCTGATATATTAGTCCTGTAATATATTTTTGTATTCCGTATTTAAAAGTAAGGCTAGATTTACTAGTTGTTATAAGATCAAAAAAGAAGTAAATTTAATCCAAATTATTTTTAAAACTATTTTATTTGTATTGTACGTTATCAGTTTAATTTCTATTTCTGTTATCTGATTATAGAATTTTCTTGCCCTCAGTACTTCTCCAAACTTCTTTTTAGGGTTGCACTTATTTGCTGACTCCGTTTTAGATTCAAACTTTGCTTATTGCAAAAGTATCAAACATATATTTAATATTTTTTAAGACTTGATAACCCTTGAAAAACACTTTTTGATTCTACTTCTAAATAGCGTATTTATAGAAAGGAATATTATATAACTTATCAAATAAAAACGTGGACTAAAAGTCTAAACTGTACATATGGGGGTAGAGAAATTCCACTTGTTGATATCAAACTCATTGAAGATGTATTCTCCGAGGAAGAAATCAAGAAGCTTATCAAAGACGTAACAGACGTTGTAGTTTCGTTCATGGGAGAAGATCTCCGTAGCTATACATTGGTAGTAGTCCAGGAAGTAAAAAGCGGAAGCTGGGGGGTAGGTGGACAGGCAATTGGATTGGAGGAAGTAAGAGCCATACAAGCAGGTACTTCAGAGAAGCCCTAAGCCATACTAAGGAAAAAACGGAGATTAGCTGGCAGGATTTGATGTCTGCCAGCGATTTAATCGTTCCTATGCACGATTACTGTCAATATCCTCAGAGAATAAAACGCTTTAGAAAGCGGAGTGAAAGTATTGTCTAATATTGTTATGAGCAATTAACTGGTTAAACTGAATAGCCTGGTATATTTTTGTTTGAGCTTATCCCAAAACTCAAAATTTGCTTCTTTAGTCTCATATTTTAAGCAACCAAGAGCTTCTGATTATGGAAGCAATCCTGAATAATTCTGAGAATTGAGATTAAAACTGGTTTTGGGATAAACTCTTTATTTATTTTAGCCTCTTGAAGCTGATTTAGATAAGTTTTCTACAAAGCTGATCTACCTAATTTATTTTACCATTCTTTAGATTGGCTTTTTACAGACTAACCAGGAGTCTATTTTACCTTTAAAAACTGGGAAGTTAGCCATTATCTGACAGAAGGAGCTGAAAAACTTGATTTTGTTAATCCTAAATTTGGGGTTTTTCGGGTTGATTCTCAAGAAATAAGGCAAAAAATCCTGAGTATTTCTTATGCTGATTGGAAAAAGTTAGGGTTTTCTAAGGGGACTTTGCATTATATGAAACAAAATGCAAAAAGTGATAAGCTTTTCATCTTAATAGACTCTGTTCTTACTTTTCGTAAACCTTAAACTTCCCTTTTCTATCCTAAGACTGTCCTTTACTTCTCAATCATTAACGTTTCATTTCAAATCCTAATAAGAAGAACGCTTCATTTTAATATTCAAATTATGGAAAAATATGACAAAATACAAAATAAGTAATATACTTTCATGCAATAATCTTTTTATGCGTTTTAGAAAGAGGATAAAAATAGCAAAAGGTATTAGTTTAAATTTTTCCAAATCAGGTCTAAGTACAACATTTGGTATGAAGGGGTTGTCATTTAATGTAGGAACAAAAGGGGCTTATGTAAACTATGGAATTCCTGGAACTGGACTTTATGATAGAAAGAAACTTTCTTCTGGTTCTCCAGTTTTAACAAAATCTTCTAATTCCCTCACTAAATCAGCAGGTAAAGAAAGTAAATCTCAATCAGATGTTTCTCAAGATCTTCAATTGAGGATGAATGAGTTGGGAGATGTTCAAGTCTTTGATTCAGAAAGCAGATTGATAGAAGATAAAGAATTCTTACGTAAACTAATGAAAACACCACAGTATAGTGAAAAAATAAAATTTTTAAAACAAGAAATAATTGCCAAAATCCATAAACTAAATGATCAGTTCATAAATATTTATCAATTAACTCCAAAATTGGAGACAGAGGAAGAGTGGATAAATGAATATAAGAATTTATCACCAGCAGTTTACATGAAAAAAGAGTTTAGTGTGCCTGAACTCCCTTCTATTGAAGAAAGCATTTCCCAAATAGAAGAGCGTGCTAAAAAAGAAGTCAAAGGCATTCTTTTCTGGAAAAATGAATCTAAAAGGCAAGAATTTGTCAATGCAAATTTAGAATTGTTACGTCAAGAGAGAGCAAAATGGGAAGCTGAAAAAATACTTTTTCAGGAAGAAGAGTCTAAACGGAAGAATAAAATTGATGAAGAAAATAAGGCCATAGAGAAGAGAAAATGGGAAATTGAAAATTGTATTTTGACAGGAAAAAGTGACTATGTTAATTCACAAATGGAAAAAATCCTTTCAACTTTAGAACTACCAGTAGATTTTTCTGTTGATTTCAACTTCAAGGAACCTGACATAATAGAAGTAGATTTGGATCTTCCAGAAATTGAAGATTTACCTAATAAGAAAGCAAATTTACTTAGTAGTGGAAAACTTTCTGTCAAAGAAAAAACAAAAAAACAGATCCTTCAAGATTATGCTACATGCGTTCATGGACTTGCTTTCTTTTTAGCAGGATTATTCTTCAATATTAGTCCAAAAGTATCTCAAATAAATATAGCTGGATACACTCAAAGACTGGATCCAAAAACAGGTAATACAAAAGATACTTACATCTATTATATTGAGTTTGAAAGAGAAATTTTTAGTAAGTTAAGCATTTCTCAGATTAATCCTATAGATGCCTTTGAGAATTTTAGTTATAAGAGAAATATTCTCAAATCATTAGAGATGAAAGAAGTTGAAATTACCTCATGAATTGATGTCATGAGAAATTTTCAATTTTTATTAAAAGAACTTTACATAAATCTAATTTTGTTTTAGTTAAGAGTATTTGTAAAAAAACAATACTTTTTGTTATTTTGCAGCAACACATAAAAAATTAAGCCTTTTATTAAAAAAATCATTATAAAAGTAAAATTAATTTAGGCCAAAGCAATTCTCTAAAATGTGTACTGTTAAAATCATACATTTGCATACAAAAAAATTAACTTTTATCTAAATAAATTTATAAAATATATATTTAATCAAGGCAACTTCCATATCACTTCGGCAGGCAACTTACCCTTTTTCGGGGAAACGTCGCATGTATAGAATTCATTATCGGAATTGGGGTTCACTGTTATAAGATAGGAACAACACATTTAAAACACCTTTAATATATTACTATATGAATTATCAGTATATACATAAAACAATATCTCTGCCGGAGCTTTAGCATTTAATGTACCGAATATTTACGTTTTCATAATTTAGAGCAAATGTACTCCGGTGAACTCATCGAGTTAAGGAACAAAAACCACTAGAAAGTACTAAATTCATTTTGCAGATAAATCAACCGGATGTTATGAAACAACCAGAGGAAAAAAATGAGAAATGTTGCAACTGCAATTTATCCAGGACCCTCTAGTTTTATACTTCTTCCTATAAAGAAAAGAGGCTTTCGCCTCAGAATTTCAAGCTGAAAGATTATACAAGTATATATAATCATCTTCCTGGTCTTCGGTATCATTGCCTGAGCGGATGTATACTATTTTATCGTCATAAATCGCAGAATAACTTGCAGACATAATATAAGCTGTCTCATTAGTTGAGATATTGTACATATAAATGCCATTCGACAAGTTATTTCCTACCCAGTATTGTTTTTCCCAAATTATTCTATCACCATATATATCCGGACTGGTCGAATTGCCATCAAAAGTGACTTGGCGTGTTTCATGTTTGGCAATATCTCGCATGTAGATATCCCATGATTCATTTTTTTGTTCTACCCACACGACAATGTTTCCGTAAATTTTACCTCCCGCTGCTGTACCAGTTCGGCTGATGTCACTTACTCTTTTTGTGGGTATGTCGTATATGGAAATGTTTGTACTCCATTCGCTTGAATTTACCTGATTTGCCCGTCCCCATACAATCTTATTCCCGTAAATAGAAGGACCAAATTGAGCATGCTCATACGGAGTTAGCTGAGTTTCTTCATTGGTGCTGAGATTGTATAAATACAAACTGTTATACATATCATTTTGATAATAGGTAGGCTGACCGTCAACGGATTTTGATCTTACATATACAAGATTATCACCATAGATCGCTGGTGCGCTTGCGTTAACGATTTCAATTTTTTTGCCAGTGGAAATGTTATACACAGTTATGTTTCCATTGTCCAGCCATGTAATTTTATCTCCCTGAATGGATGGGCTATCATCCGCATGTCCTATCCATGTTATGTTTCCGGTAGTCAGGTTATACATGAAAACTCCGTTACCAAGAGTATCAGACCATGTAATAATGTTGCCGTAGATCGATGGGCTCAATGTTAGTCTCCAACCTACGATCATAGTCTCTTTGCCAGCGCTTGCTATTGATGTAAAGCTTATGAGAAAAATCAAAGCAAGTGATAGATGTATTATTTTGTTCCCCACATTAATCCCCATAAAGGATGTAACACTGGAAAACTACATCAATATTGCTGCTCATTAGCAATATGGGGGAAAGGGAACTAAAAACGGATATGAGAAACTGCTTACTTTTTAGCATCTCATTATTGCTCTCCGGATAGGCTCTATATTAGGCAGGCATTATTTGTAATTATTTCATTTCAACTATCAGTTACTGATTGTTTTTTTCATTTTTAGTTGAATTATAGTTGTGTTTTTGACAACTCTAAATTATTGTTATACTGCAAATATCCAACCTTCGAGTATCCAGCTAATTACAGGTTAAATTCAAAGAGAATATTTAAAAAATATTAGGGTGTACCAAGTATTAATATTTTTTAAATGTATGGTGGTGAAGGAAAATAAATGAAAAATTGGGTAAAGTTGAATTCGATAACTTTAGCTTCAATAGCCTTAGTTTTTATGTTTTTAACTTTAATTTCATCCGTGGCGTCAGCATCACAGGTAGCGACACAGGTGATGAGAATTGGTAATGGATCTGATCCTGCTATTTATGGTGACACAGTTGTATGGACAGACAGTGGCGTTATTCATGTTTATGATTTGACCTCGAAAACAGACACTACAGTTAGCTCTTCTGCAGCATCTCATCCAGCTATTTACGGCAACAAATTAGTGTGGCATGATGAAAGCAGTGGAGTGCCAAGACTTACAGTTTATGACATACCTTCGGGTGCTCGGTCTTATATTACAAAAGATGTGGACAACTACAGTATTCCTGCTATTTACGGCAATAGAATCGTTTGGAGTGCAAATTACAATGAATCAAGTTATAATTATAATGTATATATGCGGGATATATCGACTTCTACACAGACTAAAATTACGGAGGGTAATAGTCCTGATATATACGATACCAAGATTACATACGGTTATGAGGGTGAAGATGGAAGAATCATAGCTGTTTACGATATTAATACTAAAGAAACTATAGATATACACTCTTCTAGTCAGGTATTTAGTCCCTATATATACGGTAATAAAGTGATATGGTCAGACTTCTATTCCAGGGATGGATACATCCAAATGTATGACCTTGTTACTAAAAAAACTATTGATGTTACCAGTGATAATACAGGCAATACTTTGTCCATCGTCAACGAGTATGGGTATGATGTCGTTGATGCTGGAGATGACACCGGTACTCATATTAATATAAATGGGGACAAAATTGTATATTCAAAATCTGGTGACGACCAATTTGGTTATGCGGGTGTATACGTTTATGACATTCCTTCAGTAAAAAGCACTCCAGTCTATATTTATCCAAGAGGGACTTACACAACACCTGATATCTACAATGATACTCTCGTATGGGGAATAGGCAGTAGTTATGGTGGGGTTAATGATACTGGCATCTATATCTGTGATCTTTCTGTCACAAACACCTTGCCACCTGTAGCTGCATTTACTGCAAATACAACTTATGGAACTGTGCCTTTAGTTGTGCGATTCACTGATCTTAGCACTGGTGGAGTACCAAATTCCTGGTATTGGGATTTCGGTGATGATGCCAATTCAAAACACGCCACGAATGCAACCCACACTTTTACGAATCCAGGGGTGTATAACGTTACTTTAATAGTGGCAAATGAGGCAGGCAATAGTACGGTGAGGAAACCGAATTATATTACTGTAACTCCCCCACAGCCACCAGTGGCAGATTTTTCTACTAATGTAACCTCTGGAACAGCACCTCTAACGGTGTTATTCGCTGCTACAAGTAAAGGCGGAGCTACAAGTAAAGTCGAAGAACCTACATCCTGGTATTGGGATTTCGGCGATGGTACCAATTCAAAAGATTCGGCTACTATTCACACATTTACGAAACCAGGAAATTATACAATCAGTCTGACTGTGGGAAACATTATAGGGAACAATACGACGACAAAGCCGGATTACATAGTTGTTACTGATCCAAATGCTCCGGTTGCAAACTTCAGTAGCAATGTTACCCAGGGTTATAGCCCCCTTTCTATTCAGTTTACTGACCTTTCTCAAAATGCAGAATCTAGAAGCTGGGACTTTGGAGACGCAAATACTTCAACCGAGCAGAATCCAATGCATATCTATTCCTCTGCAGAAAACTATTCCGTAAATCTTACAGTGAGTAACGAAAACGGGACTACCTCAAAAACTACTATGATATATGTGCTTGAAAAAAGCCGTTCAAGTGATGAAAGCAATGGAAATAAAGGTGGAAGTAGTAGTGGCAGAAGCAGTGGCGGTGGTGGGGCTGGTGGTTCCCCTGAGCCTGCAAGAAATGTTGAAGTCAAGGAACTTTCACAGGCACAGGTTTCAAACGGAAAGCCTGTCAAGTTTGATTTCACTAAGAACGCAACCTGTGTTGTATATGTCAGCTTTGATGCAAAGAGGACCGCAGGTAAGACCACGGCTATTGCCGAACAGCTCAAAGGGAAATCAACTCTGGTTTCAGAATTTGACTCAGGCGAGGTATATAAGTACTTCAACCTCTGGGTTGGAAGCAATGGTTTTGCAACTCCAAGCAATATCGAAAATCCTTTAGTATGCTTTAAGGTTGAGAAAGCTTGGATACAGGATAAAAAGATCGATAAGTCTTCAATCGTTCTGAGCAGGTTCAGTGACAAAAAATGGAATCAGCTTTCAACTAACCAGTCAGGAGAAGATGATAAATACCTGTATTTCACAGCAAAAACCCCAGAATTCTCTCCTTTTGTAATAACAGGTAAGACTAAAGCAAATGTGACTAAAGCACAGCCTTTGACTGAGAACAAAACACATTCAGATGTTGATAGTACTCAGAATAAAACTACCACTGGAAGTAAGATCACAACCGTTGAACAAACACCTGAGCAAAAACAAAGCTCAAGCACATCTGGAATAGAAAACACAAAGACATCTGGTTTTGAAATAACTTCCTGTATCTTCTGTCTACTTAGCTTATTCTTATACAAAAGAAGATAAAAAGAAGTTAATTGCGTAGGTAATTTAAGGTCCCTGATCAAATCTGGCAGAAGGGCAGATGACAAAGATATAATTCGTGAAACAATATTTCCTTCATGCACAGTAAGATATGCGATAAACAGGCTGAAAGAAGAAAAGATTCTGATGGAACGCTTTTATTCCTTGATTCACGCCAGAGCCTTTATGACATAAAAAGACCTGCAAATCAGGTTCTATCATTTGAGTAAGAAAGACTCTTCTGAGCAGAAAATATTCTTCAGAGCAAAAAAGTTTTTTGTATAATCATGTTTGTAGAAAATATGATTTTCTGAACAATTTGATTAATTACAGCCTAAATTAAGGTTTTTGGGGTTTTCACCCCGAGATTTTTTCAAGTAAGTTGTGCTTTTTAAAAACAGTTGTACTTCTCTCAATTAAGCTATAGATAATTATATTTAATTAAATATAAATTTATGAATACTAATTTCCTGTAATTTGCTTTATATACTATTGTCCGACTGGTTGCAGTCCAAATGTACAAGTGCGGAAGAGATATCATAAGACAAACTGGATGGGGAGCCGTGATATTATGGATCTCAACGAAAAGATAGACATGATAGGGCGTTTATATCTGGGGCTTGAACAAATAGAAGATTGTGCGGAATTCTCAGCTTTGATTCCCGAAGTTCGAACGAATTTTGTTTATGCATCAAAAGAGGCAACCACTCCTGAAGATGTTCTTGCAGTCGATGGGAGGATTTCCGTAGCTGATGGGTTTCCGAAAGCTATCGGAAGAATAAAATTTGGGGCTTCTGGCTATATGGCACACCTTCTGCTAGAAATTCGGAAAAAAGACCCTGAAATAAGATCTATTATAGATTTTTCAAATAACCCAGAAATTGCCGAGTTTCTGATGGCTTACTGTAAAGAAAGAGGATGGAATTTTTCAGTTGTAGATCGGAGCTTTGAGCCTGAGAATCTGAAGGATACGGAAGGAGAAGCGATTTCTTGGACTGTCGAGGAAGCTATTCGGGGCGCTGGGGGAAAGATGCCCAGAATCTTCTATGAAACAAGTGCGGTTGGAAAAGAGCCTGTGAGTATTCTTGTAGGGAAAGACCCTCTAGAGGTTGCGGAACAAATTTGTGAGCTTGCCAGAACTTACCATTCGTCAGGACAAAAAACGAGATAAAAGCGAAAAGTCCATCAGATAAAAAAATGGAACTGATATATGTAGTAAGGAGGAGCGGGGAAAGGATTGTAAAACCCCTCTCCTCCCGTGGAGTGAAGGAAACCGATTTTTCGGCTCTTCAATATAAACCGGCATCCTGGAGGTGATGATGCCGGCTTTGAAATCCGTTTTGAAATGTAAGGTTTGTTCGCTTTTACACGATATTAGATAGAATTTTAGAGTATTTATAATGTACTGTGTTAGCATACCACATGTTGACGTAACGCGCACCAATATGACAATCCTGAAAAAATATTTGTTTTCAGACCTCTCCCAAGTTTCCAAACTCAAGAGTCCTTCCCGCTCCATCAACTATTGTCTTTTTTCCATTCACATCGATAAATCTCACAGAGAGATTTCCACCCTTGCTGTATTTTGCAAGAGTCCTTCCTGCTCCATCAACTATTGTCTTTTTTCCATTCACATCGATAAATTTCACAGAGAGGTTTCCATCCTTGCTGTATTTTGTCCAGATCGTAGTATTCTTATCTTCAGACCACATGTACTCAAATCTGGAGGTATTTCCTTCAGTGCCGGTTTCTATATAGGCTTTACAGAGAGTTTCGTTTTCAAATTTTTCGGTTCCAGTAATTGTCAAATTCAGGATTTTTCCGGTAGCCGGGTCTTTGACCTGAATCTGAGAACCTACAGGGCACCAGCTCCCTTCACCTGATTCCGGAAGACTAACAGTTATTTCAGTCTCATTATTTGAAACCGAGAAATTCGTTCCCTCTTTATCGGTGCAACCAAGGCTAAGAAATGCCGCTATAATAAGTAGAATAATTAAAATTCGTTTTTTTAACAAAACCTACCACCTTAATTTCAGGATTTAAATTCTATATGTTCAAGATAGTTATCCACTTTTAAAAACTCTCATTTAAATTTCAAGGTTATACTTTAGAATATACTTATCAAATAATATTAACTATTAGATAAAGTCTCTGATTTAAATTTTAGGTATATACCTTAGAGTATATTTAATAAGTCTAGTTAACAGCCATTTTTATACAGAACTTGTGAGATTCTAGGTACAATAAAGTATTTTGCATCAAGTGCTCCCTTTTGATATTGCAGGTTTGAATATAGGTTTTAATATTATAGTCATGTTTTTAATTAAAAGAATAAAGGTAATATGTGTAAAAATGGAAATAAGGACATGCCTTTATCGTATTATAAAAGGGGGTGGATAGAACGGAAGAAAGTATTTTCAAAGGAATTTTGATTGCAACCGACGGCTCGAAGAATGCAGAAAGAGCGGCTTCTTATGGAATGGATCTCGCAAAGGTAGCAGGTGCTGAAGTGCAGGCCCTTTATGTAATTTCAACTCAGCATGCAGTAACTACACGGACGGTTAAGGGCTGGAGCGAAGGATTTGAAGAGTGTCTTACAAATAAGGGGAGATATGCAATTGACAATGTAGAAAAACTGGGAAAAGAAGCCGGGGTTAAAGTTAAACCGGTATTCCTGAAGGGCATTCCTGCCGATAAGATCCTTGAATATGCAGAGGAAAGCAATATTGACCTTATAGTAATGGGTACACAGGGTCTGACAGGCATCAAAAAATTCCTGATAGGCAGCGTGGCAGAAAAAGTCGTCAGGCATTCCAGAATTCCAGTAATGGTTATTCGATGAAAGCAGGCCCTGAAGGCCTGCTAATTCTTAGTTACAATGCTGAGAAATTATTCTAAGGTTTATCCTTAGATTTATTCTAGATTTATTTCCTAGTTGTTATCGATTACAGCCTCAATCCTCAAAGATCCCTGAGCCTTTAAACACGTCTTTTGCTTCCTCAAGGCTCAGATCTTCAGGGGGTACTATAATGTCGGATTCCAGAAGTTCTTCTGCTTCAATAGGCTCTCCTTTTTCCTTTATTTCGAAGATTAATCTCGCAAGTTCACTGCTGAATTCCTCGGCTTTTCCTTCCTCGACCAGATCCACAATTCGGTTATCAATCTGGTTCAGCTCGTCACAGAGAGCTTCAGGTACCCTGTACTGGCCTTCACCCATAATCCTGATTATCAATCTTCAGACCCCCTTTCGTTCTTCAGTACCTTCTTCCCCGGTTTTAGCTTTTTCAGACTCTTTTCCTGCTTCAGCCTTAAGCCTGGCAAGTTCGGATTCTACACTGCTCTGGGTACTGATTTTTGCAAGTTCCCTATCGATTTCGTCCTTGCCGCCTGTAAAGTCTTCGAGTGTGCCAGCTTCCATAAGCTCATCAATTGCCTCAGCCCGTGCTTTCATCTCTTCGGTTTTATTTTCGGCTCTTTCGAGCGCAAGGCCTACATCTGCCATCTCTTCGCTTATGCCGGAAACGGATTCATTAATTTTTACCTGGGCCTCAGCAGCTGAGTACTGGGCTTTAATCGACTCTTTCTTGGTCCTGAAGATCTCCACTTTCGTTGAAAGGCGCTTTTCCGAAGCTACCAATTTTTCTTGCTGCTTCTCAAGTTCTGCAATTTCTCTGTCAATCCCTTCTACCTGCTGCACAAGGGCGGCTTTTCTCTCAAGGGCAAGTCTTGCAAGATCTTCCCTGCCAGCGGCAACCGCATCCTTTGCCTGACTTTCAAGCTTGTCCGTACTCTGAACCAGTTTTGCACGCTGGAGCTGGAGGCGCTTTTTTGAGCTTGTAACTTCCGCAACTCCTCTCTTCACGTTCTGGAGCAGTTCGAGCTGCCTCTCATAGGAATAATCCAGTGTTTCCCTTGGGTCTTCCATCCTGTTAAGCACTTTATTCATCTTTGATTTAAATACTGTCTCCATCCTATTGAATAATCCCATGTATTTTCCCCTTTGTTTTTTTAAAGTTCTCAAGCCGAATAAAATCTGAAGATCATGCTTTCGTTATTATTCCTTATAAATTCTTCCGGTACCTCATATAGTATTTCTGGTATCCTTGCTGTCTATTTGCCTTTGCTAAAATTATATTATTAGCTTATCTACATTTCCTATAATCACCTTTCTTTTACCTACCTATAATCTCCTTTCTTAATCAAATATTTCCTTCTTGAATCAAATATATATCTGCTATATATCTACTCAAACCAAAATTTTATATTCTAAATCAAAATTTTCATTTTCCGTATCAGGTTTCTATCTTTCAGAGTTTACTTGTTAAATAAAATAATATATATGTTTATAATTATATATAATAAGAAATTATTCGTTGCTGTGCGAACGACTTATATATTCTGAATGCAACTTATCTAAAGATATTATGGCAAAACCTGAGAGTAAAACAGAATTTTTTTATAATGAAAAAGGGCTGATAGCAATAGGCAGTCCTGTTAAACTCCAGATCCTTAACTTGCTCAGGGAAGAACCCAAATCATTTGATGAAATCGTAAAATTTACAGCAAAAGCCAAATCAACTATTTCCGTACATCTCAACAACCTCAGGTCATGTGAACTTGTGGAAGAAAGTTTTGACCCAAGAGACCGCCGCCGAAAGATTTATTCTTTTACTTCACGTTACATGGGCTGCTCTCAGGAACCTTTCATTGAGCATTATAGGAGTTTGCTTGAAAAGGCTCCAGCATGTAGAAATGATAGGTTCTGCTTTGCAGAAATCCTTCTCCATGCTCTTTACTTTGGTTTTGAAGCATACGGAATTGACAATGCCCCGGTTGTAAAAACGATAGGAAACGATCTTGGAAGATCTATTTCCCCTATTTTTGAATCCGAGACCTTTGAGGAACTCTTGAAGGAAATCGGGGATTTCCTGGAATTCCAGGGGAAATGTTGTGTTAACTTGCTCGTAGATCTCCCTGGTCTTCAGATTGAAGACGATTTCAAAGCCAGTTCAATGCCTGTCACAGGACAACCCTTCTGTACCTTAAGAGAAGGTATTATTGAGGGAATTCTTAGAGAAAAGCTCAAGAAGGAGTACAGAGTTACAGAGACCGAGTGTTACGGGTCAGGGCACGAACATTGCCTTTTTAAGATAACAATATGAATTCCTTTTTTATACTGATGGTATTACATACGAATATTATTAATAAATCTGGCTTTAAGCTGCGCCCTGTTCTCAAACCAACTGGCTTATAAAATTATATAAAGGTCAGCTCTTTTTCAGGTTTCAGTTTATTTTTACATGAAGCACATCTGTCAGCGAGCATCTCCAATTATGACTCCCATTTCGGATTTAAGGCGAGGTCCTATTGCTGCAACTATTCCAGGGCCATCGGTTTTTTCCTGACACACGATTGCATGTTCCAGCAGTCCAAGTCGTTCGATTTCGTAAATGTCCCTTCCATGGCCTGTTTTTTTAATAGCGCTTTTGATTTCCGAGCGGGTTGCTCCGTTAACAGTTACCCTATCAGTAGCTGCCTTTTTCCAATTCCACCAGATATCAAGCTGTTTTTTGGTGAAACGAGCCTTTACATTCTTATTAGCTTGAATGATCTCTACTTCAACCGGCAAATGTGGTATAAGACCGAATCTCGAAGCAAGCTGCTTTGGCTTTCCGCTGCCCAGAGCTTTCAGCTCCTCGGCTTCAACCCTTACAGGCACCCCGATATTGACAAGAAAAGCGTCCTCTCCGAAAGCCTGGAGAAAACCAATGTACACCTTTCCAGGTTCAGCTTTTTTTGCAGGCGTCCCATATCTGGAGGTCAGCAAATTTGCAGACACTTCCTCATCCTCGCCTTCAAGAGTATATTCGGCCCAGTTTTCAGGAGTAATCGAGATCTCAACTTTTACTTCAAGGTCTTTGAATTCATTCTCAACCAGGGTTTTCAAAAGCCCAGCCATCCTTTCCCGGTTCTTTCCGTAAATATGCTGGAGGGTTATAACTTTTATCATATTCTTCCTACCAATTCTCTCTTCTGCTTTGTTTTTACCGGGAATTGAATAATTCCTCAACTCCTGAGGTAAGCTTCCAGAAGCTCTTCACTTTCTTCCAGGGCTGAGGTAACAGTCTCACTAACTGGGCTTTCTGCCCTTTCGATCTGGTTCTGGAGTCTTTTAATGTCCCTACTGTAGGGACCAAGTTTCCGGGAAATCGTATCTCTGCTATCTCCCTGCTCTATTGCGCCCTTATGGATATTTTCGATTTTACTTCTGAGCTTTTTGATCTTCTCAAGAATTTCGGCACTCAGGGGGTCAAGCTCTTCTGCCTGTTCAGGTTCTATATCTTCCTCATCTCTAGCTTCTGGACCTTTCTCTTGAGACTCATCTTTCTGGGCAATAGGAGGCTCCTCTGAGATTATATCCATGAACTCTTTAAGGGCAGCTTCGACCTCTTTTCCGTACTCCGTAAGTTCAACAAATTTTATCCGCCCCTCAAATGTGAATTTTATAAGTCCGCACTGTTCCATTTTCGCGAGGATCCTTGTTGTATGGGCAAAGGTGGAGTCTATCTCTTTAGAAATAATAGATGCATAGGTCTTTTCCATCGAGCCTATAAACAGTAGTGCACGAGTGGGTTTTTCCTGCAAAAATAACTTTTCTGCATTTTCATCGGACATATTATCACATTGGATTTTTTTAGCGGATTACTTCTGGATCTGAATGAAAGCGCTTTAAGTATTCTTTAATGGTTTATATAATAATACTGCGAGTTTCTAACCTGTAGTTTTATCTCTATTTGTACCAGAGGAATTCATCCTGAAAGCACCCTGATTATCTCTTTTATTTTTGTGATAGGCGCATCGGTTCGGAATGAGGTCCCGCTGAAATGAGTTCTCGACGCTTCAAATCCATGGGCTCTAAGGGCTTCTATTAGGATTTCTATTCCGGTTGCAGAAGCTCCGAGTTCTTTACAGATTACGTGCTGATCATAGAACATCGGGATATCGAGTTCGTCCCTGCAGAAAGTAATTAACTTTTTTGCTTTATCTTTTGTGTTTAAAGGATGCACTTCAAGTTCGGAAAGAACTTCGTCACAGAACGCCTTTTCTCTGAATGGCCCAAGCCACAAAGGGCCTGCAATATGTGTAAAAGCCCCGCAAGCAGGGCATTCTTTATCGATATGTACTGCAAGTCCATATACAGAGCTTCGAAACCCACATTTCGGACAGTAAATGCTGAAGCCCATTGACTTCAGAGTTCTGTCAGTCTGCTTTGTTCCATGAAGAACTTCGAGATAAGTGCGAACATAGTGGCGCGTCACATGGGAAAGTAGGGGTACCATTCCTTTTTCATGCTTTGCAAGCTCTCTGGCACAAGCTCCCAGGAGAACTCGAAGCCCCATTTCACTGTGATATTCCGTGTTAAGAGGTACGGCCGCATATTTCCGTATCCCGGCTTTCAGGTGGGCCCCGCATAAGGGAGCTGTATCCGTTGCCGTAACCGACAGCAGATTCCGAACTGAAGCAGATGCTGCATCTAGGAAGGGCGAAGGAGTGCCAAAAGGGTCAATGTCCACGATATGGAATTTTTGCTCGTGAAGCAGAACATTTGCACTCTTGCGGGTAGCCAGGGTTTGTTCCTCAAGCCCGTTAATTTTGATATTTTCCTTTATAAGTTCAAACGCTTCAGGACTCCAGTCATTCATGGTCGCATGGATCCCGACCTCGCCTGCAATCCGAAGCCCCCTTATCCCTGACGCCGAAAAAGCATCCACATAATGGACTTCTTCCCTGAGAAGCTCTTTTCTCGAAAGAAGCCTTTCCACAAATGCAGCCGTAGCTGCAACATTAATATCGCGGTTAAGCTCCATCTCCGGATTGTAAAAAACCGGAGCTGCCGAGGGAGGGAAGGTTGCGTCCGGAGGCGGTACCGGAACTGAAACCTTGGTTGTGCCTTCGACTATAGTTTGAGATGTCATTTGAAACTGCTATACTTTGGGATCTTATTTTACAGTGATGGTCGTCTGCATTTTCTGATATCCTTTTACACTGAAATTGTAACTTCCGGGCTTATTGAACATGTACTCCATGGTATTTCCATATGCAAGCCTTTGATCCTCGAAAAGGTGCTCCCTGCTGGTCAGGGCAAGAACACTGGATTCCTGATAGTTCCTCCATATAACTGTATCTCCAACATTAATTTCCAGGCTTGAAGGAGTCATAAGATAGTTTTTAAGCCTTACAAGCTGTGACGTCGGTGCGGTACCGTTAGATGGGACGGTTCCAGTCCGTTCCACTTCTCTAGTCCAGGCTTCTGTTTGCTTCATCTCAGGCTCATCTGAAATTCTTATTTCTTTCGGCGTATTCAATTCTACCTGTGTTTCCGTTTCTGCCGGTGTTTCAAGCTCTTCCTGTGGTATCGTTTCTCTTTGTAATTCCGTTTTTTCCGGTGTCCACTTTTCTCCTTCAGTATCGGTCTCTTCTGATGTCGATATTTCCCTCTGCATTCCTAAGGGTGTTTTCACTTCTCTTTGTCTTTGTGAACCTCCTGAACTCCCGCCTGCCCCCCGGTCTGCTTCCTTCTTTTCCTCCTTGTCTTCCGAACTCAGGCAACCTGACATTAATACTGACAGGACTATAAGGAGTGAAATTATTTTGGCTGTTGCCAATCCCCTCCCCTTATTGTTAATCTACATTTTATCCTTCCATTTTAATATAAGTCATTTATAAATAATAATGTTTTCTTAGAACAGTCTTTAAAGTCGGAGTTATTTTTGAAGCACTGGTATGGATTTTGGGTAATAAGTATTGATATGATGATATAACACAGGATTAATTTTAGTGTTACTTCATACACTGTATAGAAAAGAAATTGTAGTTCTTAAGGCATAGAAAATCCTATGCATATTTCCGAAGATGCAAAATAGAGGTATTCTTATCTAGGGAAATCCTTATTTTAAAAATGTGAAAAAATAGATTTGCCAGGAAATTCATCGACTTTTCCTGAAAAATCCATATTTCTTGTATTTAAACCATCTGAGATGATTAAATTAATTAGAGTATCTGAGTAAGCCCGTTCTCTGAATTTTTGACTTCTCAGTTCTCAGAAGTTATTTTTCAGGGTTCAGCCACATTAACTGTGACATTCATTCTGGGCTGGCCGACCACATTGAAGTGATAGTCTCCAGTCTCGTTGAAAGTATATGCGAAAGCGCGCCTGTACATCAGGGTTGTATCTTCAAAGAGATTCTCTTCGCTTGCAAGGGAAAAGTTTCTCTTCGGGTTGTCCTGCATATTTATCCAGGCAACAGACTCTCCTTTCTTTATTTCAAGGCTTGAAGGATTTGCTCTATTATTGATCAATCTTACAGTGTATGGAGCCTCTTTTAGATCAGGACTCGATATTTTCCCTACTGTTTCCTCGGTTTTGTTTTCTTCCGAAGTTATATTTTCTTCAGGTGCTCCGATGTCTCCAGTGGTCACATTTTCTTTCGAGGTTTCTGTTTCTACGCCAGTTAAATTTTCTCCAGGTGTTTCTATAACAGTTGTGTTTTCCACAGGAGTTACGGTTTCCTCAGGGGTTGCATTTTCTTCTGTTGAGGGCTGTTCATCCCCTGTGCATCCTGAGAGTAAAACGGCGCCAAATATAAGAAGCAACACAATTATCTTTGTTTTCATTTTATTCCCCGCATCTTGCGATTGTGAAATTTAAGAAATCAATACATCAAAGTCTCATACAATTTTGAAGCTAATATTCAATTTGAAGCTTAATCTTTTTGATTTTATAGACCTTTATTTACCTTTATTGATTTTGATATAATCTTTATTGACCTTTAGAGGGCCCAGTAACTCTTAATACTGCAGTCTTTCTTTAAGGAAATTTCGAATCTTAGTATTCTTTTTTAAAATGATCCTCATGTATAAGTATGTTTTTCACTTTTTAAGATACTTTCTACCCTATTAGTAAAGCTTTAATAAACTTTTTGATCTTCTTATGTGTTTTTACTTATTATAATTATTTAAAAAATAATTACTCTTTTAAAAATCCCTTAATTTGCTTCCATACTCCTCATCAGTTCAAGCTCAACTTATAAATAATATATACGGGCATACATTTAAATATTAATTACGCTGTTATCGCCTCAATAATAAAATTATGAATATAGTTAAAAGATCTAAATATCAAGCATAAGATATCATACAGTGAAAATAAAAGTCCGTGTCAGACCCTGCTCATATAACATTCCATAAAAGCAGAGAGAGAACCCCAAGAATTGTAACTACTCCGAAAGTGCTCTTTGTAAGAGAGAAAAGGCTGGAAGAGCCGGAGATTTTCGAAAGCAGGATTTTGTTAATCGTGCTGATCAGGCTTGCAAGCACTGCAGTATTCGCTGCGGTTGCATAAGAAATATTTCCACTTACTGCAAGTAAAGTTACCGATACAATTACTCCAGAGCTGCTAACAAAGGCGCCAAGGGCAGTGATGTAAATTCCGGCAGTTCCTGCAACTTTATAGGCAAAGCTTCCGATTATGAGAATAATGGTAAAAGCAAAACCGAATTTAAATGCCTGTCCAAGCGAAAAAGGAGATTGAATTTTGAGTTCTCCTCCACCTATCGGGCAGAATTTTTTATCATTCCTGAGAGCTATTGCTATGGAAGCAAGGATAATCACTGTTTGGGGAGGAAGCATACGCAGAGTTGTCTGGCCAGTTGGGTCAACGATCAGGGCTAATACAAGATTCCTGATGAGCATGGAAATATTACATAACAAGATTCCTGTAAGCACAGGATCGGCCATTTCCTCTGCTCGTTTTGAGAGACCTGCAAGTGCGGCCGTTGTAGCTTCACTGTTCACAAAGCCTCCTACAAACCCCGAATAGCAGATCCCGCGCCTTGTACCGAACATCCTCAGGAGCACATAACTTAAAAAACTGATAAGTGAAACAAGAATTACGATAAGAATTGCAGACCTGAAGTTTATAACTCCGAAAAACTCTCTATCCGGCATCACCGGATAAAGTATAAAAGCCACGGCAAGGAACTGTACGGCATTGTAAAGTTCCTCTTTTGTCAGGTTTCCTGCAAACTGGTGAAGTGGCTGTTTCTGGATCAGAAGAAAAGCTACAACTATTGAAGAGATAATAGCAAACATGCCGTAGTCATAGCCTACAAGGACTCCCATAACAAAAATGAAAAAGAGACTGATAGGGCTGGTAACCCCAATCCGTTTGAAGAGAAATATTTTGGCATAGGTGATTATGCAACAGATTGCTCCGAAAAAGAGCGCGGCCACATAGACAAAACCCTGCCCTGTTGCCGTACTTACAAATGCAGTTAACATACCTGTAATACAGGTTATGCTGTAGGTTCTTACACCGGCGAAAATTTCGTGCTCGATACCTCTATGCTCCCTTTCTATACCTACCATGATCCCTATAAGAAAGGCTGTGGCCAACTTTTTCATGAAATCCAGAAAAACCGGATCGAAACCGAATTCTTCAATGGTGCCCGTAGCTCAACCTCTATAATTTTTCAGTATATAAAGTGCAGAGTCAAGTTATAAGAAATCTCTATTTAAAGTTTCTATTAAACTTATTTAAGTATTATATCTATATCTGTTCATTTGCTTTGGCATCTCCATTTTATCATATGACTTGTGTTCCTCAAACATTTTTCACAACACATGGGCTTTGTTTTTACACCAGTAAAAAGGTGAACAATTGTAAGTAATGTTATTCACTTTCGTAAGGTGAAATAAACGGGGAGACTTAAAATAGAATTAGATATCGAAAAACAAAATTTAATATTAAAGATGTTCCGGGTAATGAATTTAGCCCCTAAAAAGAGAAAAAGGCCAAGATTGTGTTAAGGGCCTGTGTAATATTCTTTCAGACAACTGCTGCACCTAAGAACATTTACTAAACCTAATTGAAGAATAATTAGAAATTTGGTTTTAGCCGTATTGACTCTGTATTTTATACCTTTGATTTTATATCTCTATAAATTCAACCTCAATGGGTTTGTTTTTATTCTTTTCCTCGATAGTTATCAGAGTGCAAGAACCTTTACAGGCTTCGCCTGGATTTACTACTACAGTCTTTCCTACCTGCTCCAGGCCTTTTGCTTCATGGATGTGACCGCAGACAATCAGGTCAACCCTGTCAAGGAATTTCTGGATAGCCTTGCTGCCCACGTGCCCGAAAGGAAGTTCATCCCTTGCACCGTAAGGGGGGGCATGAGTCAGAAGCACTATGGTATCGCAACCATCATTATTTTCGGCAGAGCAAACCATTCCTTCGAGAGCTGTTTCAATTTCTTCTTCGGATAGCTCAAAAGGAGAATTGAAAGGAGTGGGATTTGAGCCGCCCAGTCCTATAAACCTGATATTTCCTATCTGTTCGGCTTTTCCGTGCAGGTTTGTAGCCTTTGAAGCATCAAGAGCTTTTAAGATGCTCCTGTAGTCGCAATTACCCGGGATTGCAAGTACAGGTCTATCAAACATTTCCATCAGTTCTTCGACCTTCTCATCGGGCCCGAAATTGGTAATATCCCCGACAATAACTACAAGGTCAAAATCGCCTGCCTTTTCAATCATTTCCTTTATCTTCGAATAATCCCCATGGGGGTCAGAAATAGCCAGTATTTTCATCCTTATCCTGTCCTGTTATTCATAACTATCAGTAAGGGTTCTATTATTCACGTTTATCTGTAGAAGTATTATTCATAATTATTCGAAAAGTTGCTGTCATATCGAGTTATTTGATAAACCTTTTTAGAAAAAAGGCTTTTTGATAAAACGTTTTTCTAAAAAAGTCTTTGATAAACCTTCTTCTAAAAAGGTTTGCGTACATCTTTTATATTCCTTGCGTAAATATAGTGCCCATGCGCGATATTGTAGTTATAGGGCACAAAGCAAACACGAGCGGCGACTTTACCTTAAATGACCTTCCAGGTTCTGCAGGAAGAATGGATATCCTTTGCCGCTGCGTGAGTTCTGCCCTTTTTCTCTCTTTCGGAATGCGCAGGGATGTAAACGTACACCTGCTTCTTCTGGGAGAACCTGATCCCGGAAAAATCCTCAGATTTGAAGGACTCCACCTGAGATATCTCAACCCGGACGAGCGAAGCAGCGGCTCACTTATCCAGAAAGCACTCCAAAAGGATGCAAGCGAACAAGATATCCGTTCCACTCCAGGCGTCTGGGTTCGCAGGGGAGACCTTGACTCCCTGCTCTCGAAATTTGAGGGACGCACCCTACTCTACCTGAGAGAGGATGGAGAGGATATCAGGGAAATTGCAAGTGACATTAGAGACCCGGTCTTCATCCTGGGAGACCATGTAGGAGTTACCGAAGAAGAGGAAGAACAGATCCTAAAGGCAGGGACGAAAATCATCTCAGTAGGCCCTCTTTCCCTTCACTCAAATCACTGCATAACCCTTATCCACAATGAACTGGATAGGGCTGAAGCGAAAAGAGGGGAAGTGCCAGGAGAAGCTGACTGAGAACGAATTTAAATTAAAACTGATATAATTAATTTAAAGCTGAGTTGCAAAAGGATTGGAATTCAACTCCTGACCTTGTTTCAACACAAAAAGTTATATTCCATTTCTCTGTATGAGGATAGAAACTTATCCGAGTATCTTCCCGGATATTTTTCTTCCATAAATTTATCTCTTCCGCATATTTGCATTTTCGAATTATTGCAGTAAAGCATCTGGATTCAAATACATTGGATTCCAGGTTATTCACTCTTATTCCTTCATTTACTATTATTACTATTATTTGATTACTCATTCCCAGGTATATTTCCCGAACAAAGAGCTTAAAGAAAGTGAAAGAAAATGGATGTACTCGAAATTTCAAAAAATATTTTGCATGAAGGCCCGATATGTGACAACTGTCTGGGCCGTCAGTTTGCAAAATTATCCACAGGCCTGAGCAACAGAGAACGTGGGCAGGCCTTGAAACTCGCCCTTGTCCTGGAAGGGGATCGAATCTACAAAACTGAAAAAGATGATTCCCTTCTTAAAGAGCTTGCTCCTTGCAGTGTGTTTGCAAGGAAGGCTCTCGGAACAGAGGGTGAAGACGAGCAGTGCTGGGTTTGCCTTGACCAGTTTAAAAAACTAGATGAATGGGCCGATGAAGCAGTAAAAGCCCTCGAGGGCCTTGAATATTCTAACTTCCTTGTGGGCACAAAAGTCAGCGGGCTACTAAGTGAAAACGAAGAGATGCTCTGGGCTGAGGCTGGAACTGCATACGCAGAACAGCTCAAGACCGAGCTTAATAGGGAAGTAGGCAAGCGGATAGCCGAAAAAGTCCAGAAAGATGTGGATTTTGAAAACCCTGACATTACAATTACCCTTGACCTTACAAAAAACAAGCTTGAGCTTCAGCTCCGTTCGGTGTATATTCTCGGACGCTATCGCAAATTGATCAGGGGAATTCCTCAGACCCGTTGGCCGTGCAGGAAGTGCAAGGGCAAAGGGTGTGAACGCTGCAATTTCACAGGGAAACAGTACCAGGAATCCGTAGATGAGCTTATAAAAGGGCCCGTAATAGAGGCATTCCAGGCAGTTGACACGGCTTTTCACGGCTCGGGCAGGGAAGATATCGATGCCCTGATGCTAGGAAGCGGCAGGCCTTTTGTGGTGGAAGCTAAATCCCCTGTAAGGCGCAGCACAGACCTTGAAGAGCTTATGCGAAAGATTAATGAGAAAGCTGCCGGAAAAGTCGAGGTAAGAGAGCTTTCTTTCACTGAAAAAGGTATGATTGAGATCCTGAAAAGCTCAAAGGCGGATAAAACTTATAAGCTTAAAGTTACATTTAAAGAGCCTGTTTCGGAGGAAAAGCTTAAATCCAGCCTTGAGGCTTTGAGTGACATAGAGATTTCCCAACAGACTCCAAGGCGTGTAGTTCACAGGCGGGCTGATCTTGTCAGGAAAAGGCATGTGTACAGCATTAAGCTTGACGAACTGACAGACGAAGGTTACGCTTACATAACAGTAAACTGCGAAGGCGGGCTGTATGTAAAAGAACTTATTTCCGGAGATGAGGGCAGGACAAACCCAAGTCTAAGTGGACTTTTAGGTATTCCTGCACTTGTGGAAGATCTTGATGTGGTCAACGTCGATATTTAAACTCAATCTGAATCAGGTCTATTTAATAAGCAAAGTCAGAAAAAAATTACCTGACTGAACGTCTTATTTAAATAATATCCATCTTATCTAGAGGAAAACTGTATATACTATAGAAAAATTAATCGAGCATTCTAAGGAGGAACATGCGATGACAAACTCCCACGGTGAAAAACGCTGCACAAGGTACAAATTACAGAAGACAGTTCGTGAAAGAGGAATTTCCCCTGTAAGCAAGGCAATTCAGGAATTCGAAGAAGGGCAAATGGTCCACATTGACATTGACCCGAGCGTCCAGAAAGGTATGCCCAATCCGAAATTCCAGGGTTCAACCGGAAAGATACTCGGACAGCGCGGTCGCTCATACATTCTTGAAGTCCGCAGCGGAAATGCGATGAAGGAAGTTATTTCCCTCCCTCAGCACCTTAAACCGCAGAAATACTAATTCCTTTCCAGGCAGTTAGGTTTTACAACCTAACCCCCATTTTATCGGAGTTCACAGTATGCAGGCTTTTACCGTAGGCTCAGGCTCCTGCCAGGGGTCTTAGAGGTAACTTGTAAAATAGAGGCCTGTAATTAAGTGAAAGAAACTCAATGCCCCCTGGAAGGATAGAGGGGGATTTAAAGAAACTGCTTTTAAAAATCTGGCATCTTACCCGGTATGGGGATATCTATAATTATATATCGTTTGTCAGACATATACCTGAGCCAGATCAGGAAAATTATTCGGAACAATTTCAGATTATAGAAATAAGATCGAATTTCGTGCGTAACGGCAATCTGGAGAAAGCCTATCTGTGAAAAGGGTGCACAGGTACTGAGGCCATATCAGATTTCCGAATACTGACAGGCAGAAACTTGCTTGTAGCCAGGAACTCCTGGAGAATTGAAGAGTGATCCGAAAAGATTACTCAGCAGGGAATGGCAAATAGTTACAGCTTTTAAGTCAAAAAGAGTGTATTCCAATGATAGTTAAGGAAGTCCTCAGTGAAGAATTATTGACCTTGGCCGAAGTCAGAGAACTACTTACAAAGATCGCTGAAGAGCGCAGAGAAAAGGGGCTTGAAGTCGGATACGGATTCAGAAAAGCGCTGCACCATGCTGAACAGTTCTCAAAGATCAGCGGAGAAAAATCAAGAGAACTGGTTAACAGACTGTTAGAACTCGAAAAGATGAGGCCTGCAATCGCGGTCAGGATCGCAGATATTCTGCCTCAGTCCAGGGACGAAATCCGATCAATCTATGCTAAAGAAAAATATACCCTGAGCAATGAAGAGCTAGATCAAATTCTTGATTACGTGCTGGAAGCTATTGAATAAAACTGAGATGCAAAGGGAATAAGCTAAATAGCAGTTTTCATCTTGTTATTTATAAGGGAAGTATCCGAAACTTAGAGTACTTTAAAGTATCAGGGAGTACCCTGATCTAATTCAAACAGAGGACTCTTTGGTTAGGGAAAATAGTGAGTCCGGGGATGCCGGTTCTAGGGTATTATAGAATTTTACAGAATATAGAATAACAGAAAGAATACCAGGAATTTGTGAATAGTCGACATTCCGATTAACGGGATAGGTTCCGAACCGGATATAAGTACATCGGCATATCAGGATATGTATTCTGAATACAGATTTCCATGGGATTTCAGATTAATTAATAGGATGGGTGTTGATGAGAGTAGAGAAGTCGCAATCAGGTAGACCGTATGCTGGCAGATCAACTGCCGAAAAACCTTCTTATGGTAGCGGCAAGCGGCCGACAGGCAAACCGCAATTCGATAGGCAATCAGAAAGAGCCCCGCGCCCACCCGGAAAGTCCATGGAAAGCTCACAGGAAAGAGAGGAGTATGCATGGGTTCTCGACTACCTTCCCTATGGGAAATCAGTTGGTAACACTGCCGCATACCAGAAGAAACCTCTTGTCCAGGCTGTAGGGGATAAAAAATTTACTCTTATGGAGCTAGTCCCCAAAAGTGGTGTAGTTCCTCAGATCCAGTCAAGAGTTTATATAGGGTCTGGAGACCGGGATGAAATTGATCATGTAAAACAAAGAATAGGTTACTCTGACCTTACGACAGGAGCTAATCTCGAGCTGCCTTTTATCCTCGAAGCCTGTGTCAGGTATCAGGAAGCACGCTTTGTAAAGTTTTTCAACGAAGCTCATTCTATCACTACCCGCCTGCATATGCTTGACCTCCTGCCCGGAATAGGCAAAAAACTCATGTGGTCTATAATAGATGAGCGCAAAAAAGGAGAATTCAAGAGTTTTCAGGATATCAAGGATAGAATACCAAGTCTTCATGATCCAGCCAAAGTTCTTGCCCACAGGATTGAAGACGAACTCAAAGATGATTTTATCAAGTACAGGCTGTTTACAACACCACCGCGCCGACAGTAAGCCGAGTGAGATTAACTCTCTCGGTTCTATTTTTTCCAAAAAGGCTTTCAAGATTAAGTTTTTCAGCTTTTGGTAATCATTTTAGTTCACATTAATTTCGTTTCAGCTCAAAATACTCTATTTACTCAGCAATGTACTCAATTTACTCAGGAGGTTTCAGCTCTGGTTCGTTCTCTTCTTAAAAAATATAATATAAAAGGAGGCACTTTTGATCAGCATTTCCTTATCGATGCAGACTATTTGAACAGAATAGTGACTTCTGCTGATCTCGGGCCCGAGGATGTCGTGCTTGAAATCGGTGCAGGGGTCGGAAACTTGACTGAAAAACTTGCACGGAAGGCAAAAAAAGTAATTGCAATTGAACTTGATCCTAATCTAGTCAGAGTCCTGCATGACCGTTTCGATAAGGTTGAAAATATTGAGATCATTGCTGGCGATGCCCTAAAAGTCGAGTTTCCGGAGTTTGATAAGGTTGTCTCAAACCTTCCTTATTCTATCTCTTCGGAGATAACTTTCAAGCTCCTTCGCCATAAGTTCAAACTTGGCATTCTGATGTACCAATACGAGTTTGCAGCCCGGATGGTTTCCCTGCCTAACTGTAAAGATTACTCACGTCTTACAGTCGATACCTGTTATTTTGCTGACGCCTCTATTTTGATGAAAGTACCAAAAAGTGCTTTCCAGCCGGTACCCGAGGTTGATTCTGCAGTTATCAAACTTGTTCCCCGCCCTTCACCTTTTGAAGTCAAAGACCAGACTTTCTTTATGGATTTTGTGGCCGCCGTCTTCAGTCAGCGACGGAAAAAACTGAGAAATGCAATTCTGAACACAAATTATATGCTCAAAATTCCTAACATTAAAGAAGTAATTTCCCAGCTCCCTGAGGATCTGGTTAACAAACGCGCTGAAAACCTTACTCCCGAAGAGCTTGCAAAGGTTGCAAATCAGCTAATTGATTTAAAGAAGTCAATTATTGAAAACGAATTTTAAAAGAACAATAAAGAAATGAATAGTAAAAATAAGAATAGTAAAATTAAGAATTATAAAAAACTAAGAATTATAATAACTAAGGACAATAAAAAACTAAGAACACCAAAGAACTCGAAATTATGGTTGAAATAGAATACAGAAAAGCTCGGATAAAGCTAGGGAATATAGATCTAGTCTATGAGCCTGCAGAAGATTCTTTTCTACTTGCCGATGCTGCCCTTAAAGAAGCAAAGGCAGGCATGCGCATCCTTGAAATCGGAACCGGATCTGGTTTTGTATCGACTGTACTCCTTGAAAACCTGAAAGATATTCGTTTGGTAGCTACGGAAATTAACCCCAATGCCGCTACCTGTGCGAAAACAAATGGTGTTGAGGTTATCCGTACCGACCTTTTTAAAGGACTCAAATCCAGAGATCCTGAAACTCATTTTGATCTTATTCTCTTTAATCCACCCTATCTTCCCACATCAGAGGAAGAAAAAGTTCCTGGATGGCTGAATTACGCTTTTGACGGTGGAATCAGTGGGAGAGAGACCCTGGATCGGTTTCTTGACGAAGTAAAGGATTATCTCAAGCCAAGAGGAGAAGTTCTTGTGCTTATCTCTTCCATTACCGGGCTGGAAGCCGTTAAGGAGAAAATGGAGAAGCTGGGGTTTACAGTTGATGTTATAGCGAGGAAAAAGGTTTCTTTTGAAGAATTAATGGTTGTTAGAGGAAAAATTTTGTGAACGAGTCTATCTTGAAACTAATATTCCGATATCATATGGAATAACTGAGTTCAAAGAAACATCTCCATGAGTTCAAAACTTAGAATATGAAACTACAGAGTAAATCTTAAAAATAGTAAAATAGTAGTAAAAATTGTTCAAAATTTTGGAATTCAGAAGCAGTAAATGCTAAAGTAACTCTCCTTATTCCATGCAGGTGGTTATACCTTCAATTCATTGAAAATACTTGAAAGGAGGAATAATACCAGCGTCGCTTAAACCAGAAGCAAAGCAGTGTAACTTTTTGAAGAGAAACTAATAACAGTTAGATAATCTCGTATCAAGTTAGGTCTTTTTTATGAATCTCAATCTGCTAGAGAGTGAGCGATTAATACCAAAAAGATTACTAGAATCATGATGACGGTCACATCTATCAGGGCAGTTGACCACAGCCCAATATCGTATGACCTCAAGATTTTTCTTAGGTTCTTCGAGCTCAACAGAAGTCCCGAAGAGAGCACAAATAATATCACTGCTATCACGCTCACTGATATCCAATGATGGCCCGTAAGTGCAGTCAACGATTGTCTGAAATCCTTTGATATATCATGAGTAATGATAATGCAGCCGGTTAAAAATATGGTAATTACGGCTGACACGATGGAAGTCGATGATTCCTTCATTTTAAGGTCTCCATCCCTGTCTGTCCAGCATTGGATATGATTGCTCCCATCAGGAACATGAACAGTACCATAAAAAGTGCTAGGCAGGCAATCATCATTAAGGCGTGCCTGGACTTAGCATCATCCTGAAAAGTATTTCTGTCAAGGCTGGACAGGGTAATGGATAGAGCAAAAGCGATTATGGGCAGAAAGACAAAGATGTGCTCTTTTGCCTCCATTATAACCTCGTGCGCCCAGGGATGCGGTCCTGCCAAGATTACAGGTCTTACCTGAGAACCATAGGCTGTTAAGTAATTGTAACCTCCTACAATCCAGCATCCTGCGGTTATCAGGAATGCAGAAAGATAGCTTGCTAACTTAGCCCTAGCAAGTGACTTATATGTCGGATACCGCATCTCCAGAATGATCCAGACCAGAACAAGGGCAGCCAGACCTCCAGATATCGAATGCAGGAGAACCAGGCTTTTTGTCACGCCAGTTACGCCATTATGCAGACCCCAACCAGCATCGATGACTAAGATTGGCGCCAGAGCGTATCCAATTATTCTGTGCAATCCCCTATATTTTGCTCGATTCTTAAAAATCAGGCTTGGAATATCCTGAAGAGTCACAACGAGAAGTATAAACAGCCCCAGCTTTCCGTGAACAGATGATAGTAGGGATTCTCCGTGTTGCAACCTCATCCACAAACCATAAATAAACGATCCCAAGACAAAGGATCCAAAGTAAATGCCAGACTTTCTATGAAGTTTAAAGATATTTCCTGATTTTCTCTTTAGCCTTCCCTTGAGCATAGCCCCAGTTGTGATAGCATAGCCCATAAGTAACAGGCTGATGATAGCTATCAGAGCATGGCCTATCCAGTTTTCGTACGCCAGAGCAATGCCACCAATAATCAAAAGTAAAGCTAGACCTATGTATATATCCGATATCGCTGATCTTCGATTTGATTCCTCAGAGATTTGGGCTCCCCCCTTGTCCCTATCAAATGCAAAAAACACTATGAAAAACATAGCTACTTTCCGTATGAATTCTTATTAAATACTCATGATGTAAAGTTGAAGTGTGATATCTATTTTGTATCATGCCTAATATTTCGAGCTTATTTTCTCAAAGTTCCAAAAAAAGGAAAACCCTTTATGATTTCAGGTCTTTGTGGTTTTTTCAAAGTTCCAACAACAGGAAAACCCTTTATTATGCCAGGCCCGTGTGCTGACTTATTCAATTCTTCAGTGAGATCCTTCCCTGCAGTGTGTCCCTTATGTATGCCACCTTTCCAAAGATCACTATTAGACACGTCATAGACTTTACCTTGATAGGCAACGTATGTCGTCCCATTTTTACCGTTATACTCTGCAAGTTCTTTAAGTGTATATTCTTTTGTTTTCGGTATCTCTGTCACATTCTGAATTTCAATTGCAGTCTGTCTTTCAGTTGCCTCTTCTCCAGCCGGAGTTACAGCCTGTTTTGGAGTTCCTGTTTCATTTGGAGTTACCGGTTTATTTCCCATACATCCTATTGCTAGGAATAGGCCTAACAACACTATCATTATAATCAGTGCTTTTCTCATTATTTCCCCCATAAAAATATAAGTTGCTTTATAATTTAGATTTTGCCGTTTTTCTTAAAACGACTTCTTCTCAAATATTAAATAAAAAAGATTGTTTTGCAAAAATTTAGTTAACAGAGTTTAAATATAATTGGAAATAATTTCCTGGGGTATACCCAAAAGTCAATGGACAACAAAGAGTTTATCAGCGCAAAAGAAGCAATTTTGAGAGCCGACATCTCCCCTTGTAGTCGATCTCTTTTTCCTTCTCTTCTTGTATTATCCGCTCAATAAGCTCAAAAGCCCTCTTTGAACTTAAATAGTAGTACTTTAGAATTGACAGATTAACGAAGGCAATCGTAAATTCCCTGCGGGTAGGTCAAAAACTTCAGTTTCCATGTTATTTTGATTATTCAGTGATCTTCATCCAGGAACACATCCTTCTCAATACTAAGTCTCAGATGCTCGTTGGTAGAAATCCTACACTTATGTAGACCAGATACCAGCTTGCCTTCATGACTTGATAATTTGATTATCATAAAATCTATGTGTTTTAGCTTCTTTTGAGCCAATTCCTATATGGCAAATTGCAGGAAATTCTTGGGCATACGCAGGTCTTTTAATGCAAACTATGTGTAAATTTATTAAAGAGCTTATCCCGAAACTCAAAATCTGGGTTTTGAATCTCGTATTTTAGAACAGTCAATCGAATATACGATCATGGAAAATGATCGTGAGAACTCCTGATGATTAGGGATAAAATAGGCGCTTTGGAGAGGCTCAAATTTAGTATTTTTATAAAATATAAAGCTTTATAAAATGCTGTAGTGATAATAATTTGCAGAATTTAACTAAATAAATAACTAAATAAAAGCGGTTTCTGATAATTATAGAATTCTTAATTATATTTCTATGGTATTTATATTTTGTGACGAATATAGTCGGTGTGAGCAATTGTGAAAACACTCTCAGGCATGTAAATCATCAGCATATAATATGTAAATAGACATCCCTATATGTAAATGATTTACCAATAATATTTGCTAATGAGGAACGAATCGAAAGACATTCAATAAAGAAAACTATATTCCTAAAACATATTCCTAAAACTATATTCACAATTGCATCTAATTAAGTAAAAATATGGAGGGTTACAAATGTGGCATAGCTACTGCAGATATGATAGATATAGGCACTGCTGGTGGTGCACAGGTAATTGCCGCGGTGGTAGATACTAATAAATCTTAGAAATTTTTAGAGCCCAAATTGAAACTATTAGGATTTACACAATTGAAAGTACAAAATATTGAAGGTTTAATGCTATCAATTTATTAATTTAACTGCGTAAGTCCTATCTATATAAAAGGATACACACATTAATTTTGCCTATATGTTTCCTACCTTTTTTTGCGTTGAATATATGGTTGTTGGCAGTAGACTGTATTCCGATTGTCTATAGAATTGTTGAGTTTAGGAAAGCATACCCGATCCAAACTCTAAAAGTAATTTTATTGTTAACCATCCTGCAGGTAGAAGGTAGGCTGAACCAACAGGTACTCTAAAAGAACAATATACAAAAGATTATATCTCTCAAAGCTAGACTAATTCTATGGCCGTGTGTAAAATCTAAAATTATAAACGTAACAAGGATAAGCAGTTCATATAATTTACAATCAAAAGATTGTACCTATACTAATCATTTTAAAAAATTGAAGAAAACCTGGAAGATTTTTTTGCTCCTGTTACCTATCCCCCGATAAAGCAACCCAAAGAATCTTCATTCAGTATGTTCTTTAGATTAGGACATCTTCCAGGCAATTCTTTATTCACATACCCTACCAGTCAGTCACTTTCCCCTTTATTTTGACCCATCCGTTTTTTTCTTATTGGTCTGCCCATTGATTTTGATTCGTTCGTTTTGGTCTTATTCTCTAACTCTCGTGGAGTTACAATCTATAATTATTCCTAAACTTATTTAAAATAAATTATATCAAAAATTGGTTCTGAACAAATAATATCTTCGTATAAAATGTTTTTTTAATGAACAACATTTAAATATTTATTATTTTATTATTAAATGACTTATTCTAAAGATATAAGGTTACACTTATTCATAAAAACCAAAGCGTATTAAAAGCAATATTTTACCATAAAATTGCTGCTATTCCTTTGATTTGGAGATCGCTTTTCAAACAAATAACTAATATAAAAGTCAAAAATAGCTATCTTTTTAGATTATGCTGCTATTATTCAATTATCCAGCTGTTCTCCTAAAATTACTTTTATAATTGCTTTATTTGAGCAATTATTGAGAACTCTATCTATCAAGATCTGGTTATGGATGGGCATTGTTTATCACTGGTCATTTTTTGCATCCATTAACCCTGTTGCGCATATTTTTGGCGTTCTTTTTGTACTAAGGGATTAATATTCTTATTTGAAGGAATTGTTAGAAACAATCTTGCATTTTCATTTGGAAAAGACTGGTATTCTGCTGTTGGTATAGTGCTAATGCTCTTGGTCCTATTGTATACCCAATTATGGGGCAGTTCCTGGGCCATAATTACCCCAACACTTCGATTTTTTGTTTACCATGCCCGATAACTATCTTCACAATCGGTGCCTTTTTGCTGGCTAATAGACCTCCAAAGTATGTAGCTGTAATCCCTCTGTTATGGTCAGTTATAGGTTTTTCGGCCTCAATATCCTTAGGTGTAGAAGAAGATGTCTCTTTACTCATAGCTGGTCTGATTGGAATGGGTGCTATCATCATCAAACGTGTGAAGGTAACTCAGAAAACAGGCCAGATAAGCCAATAATTTTGGAGGAAATTCTGCATTTTTCTGACCTGCCCTCTAACATTTTCTGACTTATTGCTCTCTGATAGCTTCTAACTTGTCTTCCTGCGTGAATTAACTGGATCAGAGATAATAGTATCAGGCGGGATTTTCTGGCTCAACTTATTTAATTAATTCACCCTTATATACTGAATACTAGATGTCCGCCGACTTTTACCTGTATATTAAAAAACCAAAAGAGGTTCTGGATACTTGAGTCTTTACTCAAGCCTGTATGCTGATTAACAATTCGATTTTTATTCATCTGCTATTATGAAAGTTGATTCTGAACTCATTTATTCCATAACCTATAGGAATATAGGTTTTATGACCGATAACCTAATATTCAACGTAAAAAATTGTAAGAAACGCATAGGCAGAATTTACAGATCTTTTGATACATTGTCGAATAGACCTAATAATCAGTATCTTTGAAGTGCAGATTTATAAATAGTCCATCATTATTAAGTTGTTAATATTTCCTAATGGAACTTCCAGCCTAACAGTTTCTTATTTTTCATTTACTCAAGCAGTGTGTTCTATCATTACTGAAGTCCGGAATAAAAAATTGAAAACAAAACCGAGTGTATTGTTGGAAACATTAACCAATTAAAAAGGACAGCTAAAGTATCCTTGTTACTAAACCCAGAATCAAAGATATCTTTGAGGCTTTTCTAAGGAATATAACTTATCATTTTTAATTTTTTTGTATCCCAAGTTCTATATTCTATTAATATTAATTACCACCTCGAATATTATATTTAGAACTGGCAAGTTATGGACGCTTTTAAACTCAAAGCGCTTGTCTGATTTACTGGAGATAAAACTGGATGTATTATGATGAAGCCGCAGATGCGGTTCTAAAAACCCTGAACACGTCCGAAAGCGGGCTAAGCTCGGCAGAAGCGGAAAAACGGCTTGAAAAATACGGAAAAAACGAACTTCAAGAAGGAGAAAAGACTTCGGTTATAAAACTTTTTCTTTCCCAGTTCAAGAGTTTCCTTATTATAATTTTGATTGCTGCAGCACTGGTTTCCGCTTTCCTTGGAGAGCTTGTCGATGCTTTTGTGATCATGTTTACTGTGATCCTTGCCGGCGTGCTCGGTTTTGTTCAGGAGTACAGGGCAGAAGAGTCGATCAAACTTTTGAAATCATTGACCAGCCCCGAAGCCCTAATTATAAGGGACGGAAAAGAAGTAAAAGTTCTTTCTTCCCTACTTGTTCCGGGCGATGTTTTGATTTTGCAAGCAGGAGACCGGATTCCTGCGGATGCAAGATTGCTTGAGGCTCTCTCTCTGAAAGTAGACGAATCCTCCCTTACCGGAGAATCCGTTCCTGTAGAAAAGAGCACAAATATTTTTCCTCCCGAAACCCCACAGCCTGACAGGAAAAACATGGTTTATACCGGAACCTCAGTCACTTACGGCAGGGGAAAGGCCGTTATTACGGCAACAGGTATGAGTACTGCTTTTGGGAAGCTGGCCGGGCTTCTGGGAGAAATCGAAAGGGAGAGAACCCCCCTTCAGGAGAAACTTGATCAGTTCGGGCGCTGGCTCGGGACTGCAACCCTTATAGTTGTGGCTTTTGTGGCTATACTTGGGATCTTCCAAGGCTTCGATCCTTTCGAAATGTTCCTATGGGGAGTTGCCCTTGCTGTTGCTGCAATTCCGGAAGCTCTCCCGGCAGTTGTGACAGTCGGGCTTGCTCTCGGAGTCCGAAGAATGGTAAAAAGGCATGCCCTTGTAAGAAAACTGCCATCAGTCGAAACGCTTGGCTCCACCAACATTATCTGTACCGACAAGACCGGGACGCTTACACAGAACAAGATGATTGTTGAGAAGGTGTACGCAAACGGAACTCTCTTTACTGTTACAGGTGAAGGATACAAGCCCACAGGAGATTTCTTCAAGGGAGACAGTCCCGTTTCTAAGGATGTACACCTTCACAGGCTGCTGGTTACAGGAGCCCTTTGTAACGATGCAGGGCTGGCTGAGGAAGAAGGTAAATGGGATATTATAGGCGACCCTACCGAAGGAGCTCTCGTAGTCGCCGCAGCTAAAGGAGGTCTCTGGAAAAACGCACTTGAGGAGAAACACGAGCGTAAAGGGGAAGTTCCCTTCTCTTCCGAAAGGAAAATGATGACTACTCTGCATACATCTGAAGATGGACTGTATGCGCACTCAAAAGGAGCTCCTGAGGTTATCCTTGCCTCCTGTACGAAAATTCTCCTTGAAGGACGTGAGGAAGAGTTAACCCCGGAAAGGAAACAGGAAATCCTGAATGTCGTAAACGACCTGGCAAACCAAACCCTCAGGGTTATGGGGTTTGCCTACCGTAAGGTTCCGGAAGACATCCTGCCTGAAGAAGCTGAGAAAGAGATGGTTTTCTCAGGGCTTACAGGTATGCGCGATCCTCCAAGAGAGGAGGTAAAGGTTGCAATTGCTACCTGTACCAGCGCAGGAGTTCGAACCATAATGATTACAGGCGACCACAAGACCACGGCTTTTGCGATCGCAAGGGAACTTGGGATTTACCGGGAAGGAGACCTTGTTCTTACAGGCACCGAACTTGAAGCCCTTAGCGACAGAGAATTTGAAGAGATCGTGGAGAAAGTCTCGGTCTATGCAAGGGTTTATCCCGAGCATAAGCTGAGGGTGGTTGAAGCTCTCAAGAAAAAAGGCTATATCGTTGCAATGACCGGAGACGGAGTAAACGATGCTCCTGCCTTAAAAGCCGCAGATATGGGCATTGCGATGGGTATTACAGGCACGGATGTCAGCAAGGAAGCGTCAAGCATGATCCTGACCGACGATAACTTTGCGTCCATCGTGTCAGCCGTTGAAGAGGGCCGGAATATCCTGAAAAACATTAAAAACTTTATTGCCTATGGTCTTACCTGTCATATAGGTCTGGTTCTCATCGTCCTTGTTGGAGTGCTTGCCTGGCAGACCCTGCCTGTTATTGCAGTCCAGATTCTCTGGATTAACCTTATTACGGACGGTCTGCCTCCAATGGCGCTTTCTCTGGAAGCTCCTGACAGAGGACTTATGAAGCAGAAACCAACTAAGGCAACAGAAGGGCTGGTTTCCAAGAGAATGCTTATAGCAAGCCTTGGACTAGGACTTTTGATTGCAATCCAGTCTCTCTGGGTCCTTCACGAGTCTCTCAACAACGGGGTGCCCCTTCCAAAAATCCAGACTATGATCTTTACCCTGGTGGTTATTTCCCTGATGTTCAACGCCTTTAACTGGCGTTCGGAGAGGTATTCGGTCTTCTCTTTGGGAATCTTTACCAACAAATCCCTTATTTATGCCGTATTGAGCACAGTAATCCTGCAGCTTGCTGCAATTTACTTGCCTATTATGCAGATCGCTTTCCAGACTGTTCCCCTCTCGCTTTCCGACTGGGCAATGATAATTCCACTGGCTTCGACTACACTTATAGTCATGGAGTTTGTTAAGTATCTGGAATGGAGAACGCACAGGTAAAGTAAGGAAATAGGGTTTGCTTTTAAGCATACCCTTTTCTATTTTTCATTATAAATTTTCAGAAATTGAAGGCTTTTTAGGAGCAATAAGGGTTAATCCCCGCCTTTTCAAAGGTGTGATACAGCCCGTCAACTTTCAACATAGTAACTTTTATTTAGGTAAAAATGCGTATATATTCGTTATGCCTAAAGTTAATCATTATAGAATCTACCCAACAAAATCTCAAGTGACAAAGTTAAATGAAACTTTGGAATTGTGTAGATGGGTCTATAATGAAACTTTGGCACTCAGAAAAAATGCTTGGGAAACGGAACAAAAGAGAATCAGCTATTATGATTCTAAGAAAATGATTCCTATCTGGAAAAAAGATAAACTAGAACTGAAAAATGTTCATTCTCACACTCTTCAAGATGTAACTATGCGTGTTGATCTTGCTTTTCAAGCTTTTTTTCCGTAGAGTAAAAGCAGGGGAAAAACCAGGATATCCAAGATTCAAAGGTAAAGGTTGGTATGACAGTATTACTTACCTGCAATCAGGGTTTTCCTTAAACAGTAATATATTGGGTCTCTCCAAAATTGGAGATATAAAAATCAAGTTACATAGACCATTTGAAGGAAACATTAAACGTTTAACTGTAAAAAGAACTTCAACCGGAAAATGGTTTGTATCAATTCTTACTGATTTTGATTATTATACCCCTCTTAAACATTCTGATAAATCAGTAGGTATTGATGTAGGTATTCTTTCATTTGCTACCTTATCAAACGGAACTTATATTCCAAATCCTCGATTCTACATTCAAGAAGAAAAAGCTCTGGCTAAAGCTAATAGAAGATTTTCAAAGACAGAAATGGGTACTCTTGAAAGAAAGAAATGCCTTAAAACATTATGTAGAGTCCATGAAAGAATCGCTAACAAAAGAGAAAATTTTACTCAAAAACTCAGTAAAAATCTTGTAGATCATTACGGCATAATCTGTTTTGAAGATCTTAACATTAAGAACATGTCAAGAAATCACAATCTTGCTAAACATATCCTTGATGCTGCTTGGAGTAAACTCGTAACTTATACTTCCTACAAAGCTGAAAATGCTGGTAGAAAAGTAGTTCTTGTTGATCCTAAGAATACATCAAAGATGTGTTCAAATTGTGGAATGTTGGTAGAAAAAGACCTGTCAGAAAGAACTCATAATTGCCCTTTCTGTGGCTTATCTATTGACCGTGACCTTAATGCTTCTATTAATATTCTCAGATTGGGACTACAATCTGGCCGTAAAACCGGAAGATGCCCCTCACTTCAGTGAGGGGAGTAGTCACATTTGTTTTAACTTACAGATACTTGCTCGTTTGATCACAAACGCTCGCTCGTTTGATCCGCGTTGATTTTTCTGGATTTGATGGCTGAATCATTTTGGTTCCTGATTATAAAGCCGGAGTAACTGAACCTTAAACTTGAAAGCCTGACTAACTAAGCCCTTAAACTTGAAAATGTGGAACATAGCTAAATGACATTAAATAAAATGCCCCTCTAATCATTTATAGGACAAAAAACAATAAGTATGAACATTATGACCCCAATATACAGGGAAAATCCCACTTGCCCGGAATTTATCATAGGCATCGAGCCGCCAGCCAACAGGACGGAAAAAGCGCTCTGGTTTATTTTCCGGGGCCGCGAGATTCTCCTAAAGCTTAATAAAAACCCCGGAGCAATTCCTAAACTGCTGGACTTTGGAGAGCTTGGGCTTTTGGGAATTCGGGAACAATATCTAGGAACCCTTGAGGGAACTCACTGTTATTCAGTTGAACTTTCTGAAGACGTACAGGCGCCTGAGGGAATGAGGTTTGTGGATCTCAGACAGGCGTATTCGGAGATAAATGAGAAGTGCTTTGCACTTGTGAATAAAGCAGTCCAGATTATGGAGTGGGACAGGACGAACCAGTTTTGCAGCCGCTGTGGGATAAAAACCCTGCAAATGCCCGGAGAAAGGGGAAAAGAGTGTCCTGACTGCGGGGAGCTTTTCTATCCGAGGATCTCACCTGCCGTGATCGTACTTATCCGGAAAGGGCATGAGATTTTACTTGCAAGGTCACCTAATTTCCCGCCAAGCATGTATGGTTTGATAGCCGGTTTCGTTGAGCCAGGGGAATCAGCTGAAGCTGCGGTAGTCAGGGAAATCAGGGAAGAAGTGGGAATTAAGGTCAAAAATATCAATTATTTCGGAACACAGGCCTGGCCGTTTCCTAATTCTCTGATGATCGGGTTTACTGCAGAGTACGATTCAGGGGAGATCCAGCCAGATGGGTTTGAAATCGAGGATGCAAGATGGTTTTCGGTTGAAAATCTTCCTGATTTGCCTGGAAAAATTAGTATTGCGAGAAAACTGATTGACCATTTCCTTAAAGAAGAAGGGATTGAAGTTTAAAGCCGGATTGATAATTCAATTCAGAATTTTATTCTTCCCGGTGCACCTTTTTTAATTCTTTTTATCATTCTCAGTATCATTATTAGGATGTCCATCGGACTTGCCATGTGCCCGGTTTTTTTCGATCCATAACCTGAGAAGGAACATTGCAATTCCAATTGTCATCACAGAGCTTATTGAAGTAGAAACCATATCCCCATACTTGGAAGGATAAAAGTTATTGCGGAAATCAACTCTGTGATAGTAGTTTTTAACCGTATACTTTTGGGATAGGCTCATTATAAAGAAAAAATCCATGCTATCAATTGTTTTTTAATATCCCTTAATTGCTTTCACAACTGCTGTTAATGATATTATTATGATTGTTATTACTAATACTGTTTTGATGGTCATCCAATATCTCCAAACTCATTGAATAAAACAAGTTAGAAATATGTTCCAATTGTGGTATTCTTTTTTAATTCTCTAGACTCGGCAGCAACCACATCCAGTTTATTTTTATAAGTGCCTTTATCTCCATCGCGTTCAGTAGCATCGGGATAAACTTCAAGGCTAATATCAAATTTTATGGCCTTATTGTTGATATTATCACTCATTTCAATATAAGTTTCATATGTGGTTACTCGGGAAATTAATCGAAAGTGTTGATATTCTTCTCCTACTAATGATACTTCACTTGCAATCGGATATAAAATAGGACTGTTTTCATTAATAGGGTCTTCATTGTTCATCTGCTCCAATACTACAATCTTTGAAAAGGAAATATCTGCAAGAACAGATTCGTTTGTCCTGAATTCTAGCATTAGACCATGTTTGGTATTTACAATAGAAGTGTCCAGTTTCCATTGAGTGATTTGTTGTCGAGTGACTCAGTAGTATTTTCAAAATATATTCCTCTTATGTACTTCTCTGGCGTGTGGAAAACACGCTCTTGTAGGAGACTTTTGAAAAAAGATGGTTCTTCCTGAGAAGGTGTGAGTGCAAAAACTCCTTCTTTTGTTGCAGGAATTGGAACTAAAATTTTAGTTGTTCCCAAGACTTCAATTCCTGAAAGACCACTTATTTTAACAGTATATTCGTAATGTGGCCTTAATTCGTCAGCCCTCCAGTCTCTTAGATTCATTTCAACAACATATAGCCCACTTAATACTATCAATAGGAGTATTAAAAAGAAATAAGTAATTATTTTTTTCACTGTTTCATCATCCTTAATTGAAAAATGAGAAAATGAGAAGATTCACCTTCTCATGTATTTAACAAGGCCTATATTTTACTTGGTAGATTTCATAATTCTTAGGCAAGGCTATCTAAACTTTGTAAATTATTAAAGTAAAGAACCATATGCTCATTGGGCATGAGAAGTTTAGTCTTGTCTTCCAGTTTGCCTGAACTTTGCACATATATTAAAAAAGCAATTACACTATATGAAAATTTTTAATTTTCTTATAAATATACTCACTTGAATTTAATATTTATTTGTCTTCGGTTAAGATATGAATCATTACAAATGTGTTATTTTGTCCCATCCGAACAGGTTAATGGTCAATTTGTATCTGAGTGGCATTATATCTCACATTCCGTAGTATTTTTTTGAAAATCAATATTTTTCATGATAGCGTTTTTGGAACAGATGCAAATAAGATCGCTCCAGATAGGTTAGATTCTTTTAGAACAAACCAGCGATTTCCAGATGTTACTGATTATGACCTCGGGCTGAACTCACCTATCTCGTATGGAGTAGGCGAGAATCAAGAATATGAAATGAAATAGAGGTGAAAAGAATTCAACCTCATATTCTAAAATTTAAGATTCTTCTTTCTTTTTCTTCTCAGATGCTACAGGCTCGGTTAAAAAGAATCCAAATGATGAAAAATCTTTGACATCCATTTTGTGAGATTTCTCACCGGAAGAGATAGCAGGAGTGATGAACCGGAAAAACTCACTGGCAAACTGCTCGTAGCTGAATCCCTCCGCCCCGATCACCAGTTTCCATTTAGTTTCCATTGACAGGATACCCATGAAGGAGATCATAAGGTACATCGAGGTAAGAAATGGATCGAGATCGGCACGGATTGTACCATCATCGATACCCTCCTGGATCGCATCCCGCAGGAGCAGACGGCAGGTACCGTATCCTTTTCCAATCTCTGCGGTACACGGGTTCTCTTTGGAAAAACGCTCCGAACCGTAAAAATGGATCATCCGAAGATAATCAGGGTATTCCTGTGCATATTGGTAATAGGCCTGACCCATCAGGGCTACCTTGACAATGCCCGGCACCTGTTTTTCCATGCATTCCATGTATTTTTCTTTAAGTATCCGGATACCGCGGAGTACAATAGTTGCGAAAAGTGTTTCCTTATTTTTAAAATATAAATAAATAGTAGCCTTATTCAGTTCGACCTCGCGGGCGATATCTTCCATGGAAACATCTTCATAACTTCGAGAAAAAAAGAGAAGCTCGGCTGCATCGATAATCTCTGTTTTTCGCTGTTCCTTTTCTCGTTGCCTTCTATCGGCGATTCCCATAGTTTCACTTCACCTGATCCATAATTATAGGCTTGTATTAATATTATGACTGTTAATTATATGATTTAATTATATGATTTAGTTGTATGATTTAGTTACATGATTTAATTATATAATTCAAGGAATGAATGTACTCCAATTTTCCGCTTTTACCAATCAGGATAATATTCGGGATATATTCATTAGATAAAACATTCAGGCTCCTTCGGCTGGCTATATAGCGTATGGAGACGCACTGATGCGTCTTTAACCAGCCCGGGTTTCATAGTTCTGGCACTTTGTGGGCAGTTTTTGATACACGCACAGCAGGTAATGCATTTTTCTATATCAATCAAACGGGAATTTTCCGCATCAACAGCACCAACAGGACACAACTCTGCACAGGTTCCGCACTGTGAACACCCATCACTGACTGCGATAAAATCAACAGTCCACAATTTTGTAACTCCTCCATAAGGATAAGTGCCAGGCACATTCACATCAGAAACCTGAGAGATCGATGAAACAGACTGCAGCTTTTCACGTATTTTCTGTCCGAATACTTCTGCATGATGTAAATCATCTTTATCGGGACGTCCCTGTGCTGTTGGTGTCTCGGAATTTGAGAATGAGTGTTCCCCGATATATGCTGCACAGGCAATGGGAATACAACCACATTTCGTTACAATATTTTTTAGCTCAAGTAGTGCATCGTCATACACCCGATTACCATAAACCACAACACAGACCGTTGGTGTATTATGAGCCTGAATTGCATTCAGCCATTCATTTAATAATGCTGGCACTCTCCCCATATATACGGGAACTCCAACAACGAGCAATTCATTTTCCAATGTCTTCAATGGTTGGTTTCTTGCATCCGGTCTGGTAATATCGATTAATTCAACGGTGCCTGGATTAATACCATGCGCAATGCCCTGAACAACCGCTTTTGTTGTTCCGGTAGGTGAAAAATAAACTAATTTCACAGATTCTATTTCCATTTCATTTCCTCCATCAACTGTGTAACTCCAAGGTATATTATAACTATTGGTGATTAAATAACTATTGGTTAGTAAGTAACTGCAAGTTAGTTTAAGAATATTTCCAAAGGAAAAAAGATTAGATACCGACAAGACTTTGGTACTAATTTTGCTTGAATCAGAAATCGAATAAAATAGTAGTAAAATTTCTCGCTTAAAATCAAAATAGGGGAATTTCTACACAGCCCTCTTTACTTTAACTAATTCTTAATATGAACCTATCCTGGAAATCGGAGCTCTATTGACTTCCCTCAACACCCACATGCTGCGGAGCAGCAGATATCGGGCGGTTGCTGACAAAAAAGAAGAATCTGCGGGAGCTTAAAAAATGCATTGCAATTTACACATTCGGTTGCAACCTATAAAGTTGTTAACCTGTATCTGCCTGAACTGCCGAAAAATCCCTGCTAATCTTGAATAAAAGTTAGCATTTATCTTATTTTAAAATGATACAATTTTTAAGTCAGCCTCTTATTGAGTATATCCTATTGATATACTTAGAAACTTTGCGATGCATAGCATTTAATTATTATTGATCTATCTATATAATATGGTAGACAATACGACACACGAAGATATAAACAAAAGGCTTGATAATATAGAAAAAATTCTCATGGAAATCAGGGATGAACTGAGAGCATCAAATCAAAGAGTAAGAGAAGCAAAAGGCGGAGGAATAGAAGTAAAGGGAGAGTAAAATTAGGTACTGTGTAGTCTACAGGGTATGGGATAAATTTTCGGTAAGCTCCAAAGTTGTTCAGGAGGGTAAAACCCGTCAACTACGCAGAGCCGAATATAAGTTTTAGATCCTGATTTTTTTCTTGTACTTCTTCGGGAAGCCTGTAGATTCTATGGGACATCTCTTTATGCTAATTTCTCCATCCTCTATGCTTCCACTATTTTCTTCGACTTTTTCCTTTACAGCTCGCAAAATATTAATTATTGTAAAATCGTTGTATTGTGTTTTGATCCGAACTATAACATTCTCTAAATTATCCTCATATTCTCTCTCAACCCACTTTTTAGCATCTCTTATAGCCTCAGCCTCATCTTTCCCCAGTCCATAGATCGCATATCCTGTTGCAACTTCTATGTATATTTCTTCCGCTTCTGGTTTCGCTTCACTATGCATACTTATTTTTTGATTATTCCCTAAGGTTTTTTGATTACTCCTTAACGTGGATGTTGTCGGAAATATTGGCAGTACTCCAGCTACACTGCTGGTCAGGTGATCAAAAATTTTAAGACGGTGTACTGAACTTTAAGGTATTTTAAATTTACATCACTTACTTTATGTTATAATCTTTTCTTTTTTGTTACATATTATGCAAAGGTAGGAAAATCAATTTTGAAAAAAATTTAATTTATATTAGGAATTTATTTCCGAAAAATAAGATCATCCGCTAGCTGAGGATAGATTTTCGTATAAAAGTCTTTCTAAAAAAAATAATTATCTATGTATTATATACTGGCTATGAATATGCTTAATTGTTATTTAATATGCTGAATTGTCATCTCTAGAATTTATCCTATCCGCAGCAAAAAACCAGACATAATAAGGCTGTAAATCCGGAAGGAAAAAATGAGGAAACAGTGATGAAATTAACGACCGCACATTATCTGAACCATTCAGGTACAAATTACGAAATAGGTCAGCATCTAGGGAAATGGATTTTGGCGACGCCAGAAGTGGCAAGGAGACTGCAATCGCCGCCAGGTATGTTTCCCGTTAGAACACAGGAAAAAATCGCGGCAATGTTTGAAATGTTTGATCGTTATTGTCCCGGTGTCAATGAAGAGATTAAGGGTTTTGCCGATATGGTCAACATTGACCCGGCACAGGTATTGTTTTATTCCATAAGTTTCTTTGCTCACGGATGCAATGTGATGGCGCTAAGGCCAGAAAAAAACCTGGAAGGACATACTATTTTAGCTTACACCTACGATTTTACCGATGTACTGGAGGAGATGTGCCTGGCGACTACTTCCGTTACCGGTAAATATAGCCATACAGGTTCTCAGTGCAATATTTTCGGACGGGCCAATGGCGTAAATGAACACGGATTAGCTCTCTGTCAATCGTCCAATGGTATACCCGTAACGCCTATTGAAGGTTTAGGATTGGATCCTCAACTTTCTGGCCTGAATTTCTGGTGCGTTATCCGTGCTCTGCTGGAAAACTGTAAAAATATCTCCGAAGCTTTGGAATACCTGGAAAAGATGCCTATTTCCTATAATATGAATTTGATGATGGGAGATGCATCCGGGGATATTGCGCTATTTGAGAATCTCCACGGGTTTAAGGCATATAAGATTGTAACCGCCTCAGATCCTAAAGGATTCCTCTGTGCTAGTAATCATGCCGTTTTACCTGAAATGTTAGCACAGGAAAATGACCGCTGGAAGGGTTCGGTAAAACGTTTTGAGGTAATCTGGAACACTTTTACTGCCAAACAGAAAATCTCCAAGGAAGATATCAGGCAACTGATTTCAACCAGCTACCCCCAAGGCCTGTGCACCCATTTTTATGACCCACTGAATATGTTTGGAATGTTATATGGAGGCATCTTTGATATCGAGGAAAAGACAATAAACATTACTTTTGGCACGCCACAGCATAATCCTTGGAGAAAGTTTAACGTGGGAGTAAAGGATACAAATCAAGTTTTCAAGGTTTCCTTGCCTTACGAGCAGCCGCCAAAGGACTTTTTTGAAATGACGGAAGAGATAATCTGAACATTAAATCGGAATGATATTCCTGTAGAGATATTTTTATAAAAACCCAAAACTGCAGACCTATTCCAATATCGGAAGATATCAAGCAAAGTACCTATGTGCTTCTTATCGTTTTTGCATTTACCCTTGTTTATCGAAGGAAACAAGTATATTCCTATATACTTTAGAATGATTGAGAAAACAAGCACATAGAGATTTGTGGAATATTTTGCCTGGAATGGACAATTTTATTTGAAAAACAAAAGTTCTTATAATTTTAACTCAGATGATTTCTTGGAGTTTTTTTACTATTTTTTAGTATTTTTTTGACTGTTTATATATTACTGAGATGTGTCAACATGCAATATATTTTTATATATTCTGTTAACAGATCCCTACTTGAGCCTCAAAAATAAAAAAGAAATATATCATGTTGTATCGTATTAAATGAAGGTGTAAACATGGGAAACAGATACCAAAAATAGATTTTGAAACCTGGAAAAGAAAAGAGTATTGTCAGATATATAAGAATGTAGTGTAACCTCAATATCGTGTGAGTTTTGAACTTGATGTGACGAACTTTAAAAATCGCGTTAAAGAATACAATTGGCCGTTTACGATGGCATTTATATTTGCCGTTACGAAATGCGCAAATGAAATCGAGGAATTTCGGTATCGTTTTCTTGATGGTGAAGTTGTGTTATACGAGTCCATTGACACCTCATTTACATATCTGGATAAAGAAACAGAATTATTTAAGGTAGTAAATGTTCCCATGCAGGACACGATTGAGAAGTTTGTACAACTGGCAACCGTAACGGCAGAAAATCAAAAAGAACATTTTACAGGACCTGTAGAAAATGATGTATATCAATTCTCGGCCTTGCCGTGGATAACATTTACGCATATTTCGCATACGGATTTCGGAAACAGGGAAAAAGCGCAGCCCATATTTGATTGGGGAAAATATCAAGAAAGAGAAGGCAAATTTATGATACCGTTTGCAGTTCAGGTTCATCATGCATTTGTTGATGGTATTCATATTGGCAAACTTGCGGATGAGCTACAGAGATACCTGGATGAAGTGTAGATTATAAGCATAATGGAAAGGATCAGTAGTTCACTAATTTTTACTTTTCTTTAAAGTTATGTCCTCAGAATATTGGGTTTTACAGTAACTCTTGTGCATAAAACATTAAAATTACAAGATGAAGGTGCCTTGAAAAATAATGGTTTTAGTGCTGGAAAAAGATATAGCAATAAATGTTAACCAGAGATAATATAAGGTTTAAATTATATTCTTAGAAAAGTAAAATACTAAAATTTGCCTTTACAGGGGAAAAGGTTTTGAGGTTTTGTCAGGTCTGCGGGGAAGAAATAATTTACATGCTTAAATTCTGCTGGAAATGATTTTTTTCTAATGGACTTGATGATGTCTTCTTAATGTGAATATAAAAAAGTTACTTGAGAGCACATAGTTGAGGATATTTTATGAAAGGCGCCAAGTGTACGAATCCAATGGATAAAAATCAATTAGGTGAGCCCCTTCCAAGCAGAAACCAAACTGTGGGGGATACTCCTGAATTAACTACAGTAGCAGGAGCTCCGGTGGAAAGCAATCAGGATAGCATGACAAGCGGTAAACGCGGGCCTCTTATGCTTCAAGATATCTGGTTTTTGGAAAAATTAGCACATTTTGACAGAGAAGTAATCCCAGAGCGCAGAATGCATGCAAAAGGCTCAGGAGCGTTTGGAACATTTACTGTAACTCACGATATAACCAATTACACTAAAGCAGCCATATTTTCTGAAGTAGGAAAACAAACTAAAATGTTTGCACGCTTTTCTACTGTAGCGGGTGAGCGTGGAGCAGCTGATGCAGAGCGTGATATCCGTGGTTTTGCTTTGAAGTTTTACACTGAAGAAGGTAACTGGGATATGGTGGGGAATAACACGCCTGTGTTCTTTTTTAGAGACCCTCTAAAGTTTCCTGATCTGAACCACGCTGTTAAACGTGATCCGCGTACCAATATGCGGAGCCCAAATACTAATTGGGACTTCTGGACATCTTTACCCGAAGCTCTGCTACAGGTAACTATTATTATGGGTGACCGTGGACTACCTTCTTCTTACAGGCACATGCATGGATTTAGCAGTCATGCTTACAGTTTAATAAATAAAGATAATAAGAGAGTATGGGTAAAGTTCCATTTCAGGTCACAGCAGGGCATAAGAAACCTCACCGACCAGGAAGCTGAAAAAGTTGTCGGAATGGACCGTGAAAGCCACCAAAGAGACCTTTACGAAGCCATTGAAAAAGGCAAGTTCCCAAAATGGAAAATGTATATACAGGTTATGACAGAGGAACAGGCCAATTCTATGAAGAATAATCCTTTTGATCTAACTAAAATGTGGCATAAAAAGGATTTTCCACTGATACCGGTGGGTGAATTTGAATTAAACAAGAATCCTGAAAACTATTTTGCAGACGTGGAACAGGCTGCTTTTTCACCAGCTAACGTAGTCCCGGGGATTGGTTTTTCCCCGGACCGTATGTTACAGGGACGTTTGTTCTCTTATGGAGATGCACAGAGGTATAGATTAGGTGTAAATCACCATCAAATACCTGTGAATTATCCTCAGGGTGTTAAAAACTATCACAGCTTCCATAGAGATGGACAGATGAGAGTTGATGGTAATAGAGGAAGTCAACTGCACTATGAACCCAATAGCTATGGAAATTGGAAAGATCAACCTCAATATGCACTTCCGGTTGAAAAAACAGGTTCAACAGATATCTTAAGGTATGATTTCAGAGAAGATGACAGTGATTATTACACCCAGCCAGGCGAGTTATTCAGAGCTATGACTCCTGATCAGCAACAGGTTTTGTTTGAAAATACTGCCAGAAATATGGGAGATTCTACTCTCCAAATCAAGCACAGGCATATTTACAATTGCTATCAGGCAGATCCCGGATATGGTGAAGGTGTTGCAAAAGCATTGGAAATAGATATATCAACCGTTGATTTAAATTTGCCAGCGCGTACTTCAAGAAAAGCCAATTATGAAGCAAACAATAAACATCCTGAATTAAATCAACCTACAATGAAAAAAGATTCAGGCAGGGAGATTGATACGAATGGCGATCCCTACATTGAACCCGAAAATGATCCCTGGCTTTTGTAACTATTGAATAATGAAATGTGGCATTAGCGGTACTATCAGGTCTAAGAGGAATAGACAAATTTATAGGCTCGAATGTAGCTGAAATAATTCCTGGCCCTCATAGACTTGACAATACCTTATTTTTAATGCTCTTGGAGTATGGTAATGATTTGACTCTTAATCTGTTCTCAGGGTTATCCAGGCCATTACAGTATACCCTTAAGCAGGAGAGATGCAGAAAGCAGCAGAAATAAAGTATATCTTGCTCATATATTTCCTTTCCTTCAATGAACATTGCTATTAATTCGTCTGAAACTTCGGGATTTTCATCATATTCAAAGAACCTCTCTGCGTCTTCTCCTTCAAAAACAAGCCCGAGTTCAATAGGTTTTGCTATTTGCGAATCTTCTTTTTATGATTCTACTATCTGTGTTTTAGTGTTATTTATTTTAAAATAAAAACTGTACATTTTAGTCTAAATACGCTAATTATTTATAAACTTCTATCGTAAAATATAGGACATGAATTGTTTTTAATAAGGCCTGTGCATTACTTTAAATGATTATAACCTGAAAAATAATCCAATCCAGCTTATACAACTTCGTATTTGCAAATTGATAAAAATTATTAATTATATTACTAAGTTTTGAAAAACTTGCTTTATTATTAAAAACGTAACTTTTTTATGAAATAAATTACAATACAATTTAAAAAAATAGTAGTCATGAAAAGAATATTTTACACTGCCCAATTGAACAAATTATCATTCTTAGGACTTACGCAGTTGAACTGAGTAATCAATATGCTTTAAAAATTCAACTCTCTAAAATCTATATTATCTCAATGTCTATTGTGCTTGATTATGCACTTCAAGTTCGTAAGTCCTAATTCTCTGTAGGAGATAATAATCATGGAGGAAGATTTTTGCAAAGAAAACTTAGAGAAAATTGAAAAAAGATTCTTCTCCATAGCTGAGATAACGGGGCAATTAATATTTGACGGTGATGCAAAAACAGGAAAGATTGAATGGTCCGGATCCATAGAAGAGTTTACCGGTTACACTCCGGAAGAATTCAGCAAATTTGATTTCGCTGCCTGTAAAACATTGATACATCCAGAAGACAGAGGAAGAGTATGGAGTGCTTTGGAGAATTCTCTAAAGACCGGAGAGAGATTTGGGCAAAAGTTCAGGTTCAGAAAAAAAAATGGGAGCTATATTTATGTGGAAGACATCTCGGTTTTTCTTAAAAATGAAAATAATTATGTATACAGAGGAATCGGCTTGTTTAAAGACATCACAGAAAATAAACATGCTCAGGAAAAACTTAAGGTAAGCGAAGAACACATCGTGAAATATCTGCAAAACTTCAGAGGTATTGGATTTGAGTTAGACAATAATTTCAATCTCGTGCTGTTGCACGGAGCTGTAGAGGAAATTACAGGCTATAAAAGTGAAGAGTTTCTATCAGGAAAAACAAGTTTTGCTCAGCTAGTGAACCCTGAGGATAAAAGCAACTTTCTTCAAAATCGGAAAAAACTAAGCACTGGATCTAACTCCCTAGTTGAACAAGAATATAGAATTTTGAATAAGAATGGGAATATAGTTTGGGTCTTTGAGTCTATTCAGTTTGTACACGATATAGATAAGACAAACCAATTTTACCAGGGTTTCATTCAAGATGTGACTGAGAAAAAAATTGCTAAAGAAATTATTGACAAAGCTGAAAAACTTCGCAAAAAAGAAATCCACCACCGGATTAAAAACAATTTGCAGGTAATCTCCAGTCTCCTAGAATTAGAGTGCGAAAACTTAATGTCCAGTAATCTTGAACATGAAAAAATTACTGAAGCATTTCGAGAAAGCAATAATCGAATTGTATCTATGTCTATAATCCATGAAGAGCTGTATAACTCCAAAAATATGGAGACAATCAACTTTGCTTCATACCTAAAAAAATTAACAGATGATCTTTTCAAATCATATAAAGTAGGAAGTTCTGATATACAATTGATCTTAGACGTGGAAGATATTTTTTTTGAAATGGACAATGCAATCCCTTTGGGTATCATTGTCAATGAACTCATTTCTAATTCCTTGAAATATGCTTTTCCAGAAGATAGAAACGGGAAAATTCACATCAAACTCTACAGGGACGTTAATAATAAAAAAGAGGTTTTGACTTCTCTGTGCAGACATTATACATTAGTTGTTGAAGATGATGGTGTTGGTTTACCCGATTCAATTGACTTTAGAAATACTAGTTCTCTAGGCTTACAGTTAGTAAATATTCTTGTTGATCAAATCAATGGCAATATCGAACTTAAAAATGAGTCCGGAGCAAAATATACAATACAGTTTATGGATTCTCCAATCTAAATGCTTTCAATGAAATAACCTATGAAATTTATTAATTTTAGTTAAATCAGCTTACTAAGGATGGTAGTAATCATGATAACATCTATATATGATACGTTATGGGAAGGCTATTATTCGAGCTACAAGGGAGTTGCAAGCCCTCATCGAAAGCCAGGTCTTTTTAAATGGCTTTATGATAACTACATATTTCTTCATCTTTCTTGCGTTGATTCTTCTAGTGTCTACAAGCTTGCCGACTTCAAAGCATGTCTGGCTCTAGTGGATACAGCCATTGATGACTGTTGTGATAATGCATCTTTTATAGAGGAGAATGGTGGAGACAAATTCAGTTATGAAATGTTAAGTATCCTTTATAATGCGGACAAAATTGTACCCGGAACTTACAATCCATTACAACTTAACTTAGATAATCTTTATACAAAAACTACATTTGATATTTTTTCTGATTTCCTTATGAATCATCTAACATCCCTTCCAAGATACCATGATTTCAAAAGTGAGTTTTTCCTATCAATAAGAAACGTAGCCGGGTCAATGGAGTTCTCTTATATTTTGAACAAAAATAAGATTGCATACCCTTATTCTCTTGTTGTCCAGAATAAGGGTCCTTCCACAATGGTTGCAGTTCTCTCAATACTTGATTTGATGTCCTCCGAAAGTTTTGATGCTTCGGAACTTGGAAAAGCAATAGCTCTTTTTAATATGGCAGATGTTGTAGCAATGCTAAATAACGCGGTCAATACATGGAAGAAAGAAATAGTTGAAAGAGACTACAGTAGTCCGGTAATTTCATTAGCTCTTGAGAAAAAACTTATTAAATTCAGTGATTTCGAAAATCTCAGCACAGAAAAAATAGAAGAAAAGCTGTTACCATTATCTTTAATGGTAAATGAAGATCTTAACAGAAAGTTATTGTTTATGGAAGAGTTTGCTGAGATTTATGAAATAAAAAGCTTTGATGCGTTGAGGTATATTAACAATTATAGAACTTATGCATTTGAAAGCCAAAAAAAGAATAAAGAAATTTCTCAAAGACAAACAGGTTCAATTTAAAGAGTGTAAACAGGTTTTAGATAAAAACTATATATTCTCTTAAATGGCGATAATCTGAAAAAAATACCCTAAGTCAACTTATACAAAAGACAATGAAGCCTTGCAATCTTATGTCAAGGATGTAAGGATTCTCATCCCTCAGAAATAATGAGACCCTCGGGGCTGCAATTCCTAAGGACCAGCATAAAACCCCGTGCCTGGATATTCTCCTAATAACTGGTATGCGCTATGCTGAAATGCTCAGGCTCTACGACCATAAAGAATGGTACAACGAAAAAAGAAACATAATTCACCTTTCAGAAGTACAAAGAAAACACAAAAGAAGACAGTTAGAAAGAACTATTCACCCTCTGCCTTCAATGTTCAACTACACGCTTAAGGATATCTGGGAAGCTCGCAGGCTTGGAAGGAGAGAGCCAGATTTTCAGGTTTTGCAGCTTTTTCTTTCTTGGGCTCTCGTTGGATTCGAGGGCAATCTCGGCTGAAAATAGGCTTATGCTGTCCTTCCTGTACCTTCCTGTGAGACGATCTGAAGCCGGTTCTAGTACGCCCTTCAAAAAATAACGGCTTGTAGGGCTTCTATTGGCTTGGCTTTTTTGTCTTCTCTGATAGCGGGCTGGAACAAATCCAATTTTTTATTTCCATTACGCAGTATAAGGCTCCGTGTTGAGAACTCGTTGATTTTTCGAGATAGCCCTGAAAATAGTTGCCTACGGTCTTGTCTGCGGCTGTCGAGAAAGGAGTCTCCTACCTTATTGAGATAAAATCGAGGAGTTTCGGTATCGTTTTCTTGACGGTGAAGTTGTGTTATACGAGTCCATTGACACCTCATTTACATATCTGGATAAAGAAACAGAATTATTTAAGGTAGTAAATGTTCCCATGCAGGACACGATTGAGAAGTTTGTACAACTGGCAACCGTAACGGCAGAAAATCAAAAAGAACATTTTACAGGACCTGTAGAAAATGATGTATATCAATTCTCGGCCTTGCCGTGGATAACATTTACGCATATTTCGCATACGGATTTCGGAAACAGGGAAAAAGCGCAGCCCATATTTGATTGGGGAAAATATCACGAAAGAGAAGGCAAATTTATGATGCCATTTTCAGTCCAGGTTCATCATGTATTTGTTGATGGTATTCATATTGGCAAACTTGCGGATGAGCTGCAAAGATATCTGGATGAAGTGTAAATAAGCATAATGGGAGGACCGGTAGTTCATTAATTTTTACTTTTCTTGAAGTTATGTTTTCAGAATACGTAGGTTTAACAGAAAAACATCTGCATGTAAGAAATATGTGAGTGAGCCAATACCTTACACAATTTTGATTCCCAGAATCCACGCAGCGAGTTCTATTGCTTGCCCGACACTAACTGTAGCTCCTCTGAGTTCGTTGCGTGTATCGGATACTGTGATCCCGTCAATGATACAATCCGATAAGTCGATGTCTTTGAGTGAGGTTTTAAAGAAATCCGTTCCAGTGAAATTAACTGCTTTCAGCATGGGCTTCTTTAACCGAATCTCGGATAAGAAGGCTTCCGTGAAATTACAGTCAAGAATGGTGCAGTTCTCCAATACAGAACTTGAAAAATCTGCATATCGAAAGGAACCATCCGCTAAAGAGGTTTCTTTCATGTGGCTCTTGCTGAAGTTGCTGCCATCGCCCTTGCACGTTAATATTTTGGAGTCTTTCCAGTAGCTGTCCATAAAAATGCAATTTGCAAAATTGCAGTTATCAAATACCGAATTGTAAAAGCTGGCTTTTGAAAAATCACATTTGTTGAACTGGCATTCTATAAATTGTACTGATTCAAATTCTATCCTTGCGATGTCGACATCCGAAAGCATCTCGCCTTCAAAGCGCACCTTCTCTATATATTTATCATCAGATTGTGCAGCTATAATTTGGCTTTCCAGCATGCTTCCATCTCCATAGACTGATGTTTCTAAATGATTATTGACAGAATTATTTATTTGTTTTTTGTGAGTGCCATCTCATATTTGTCCATTGGCATTATGAGAATCTTCCATATAAGCCAGAAGCGATACAGGATATAGATATTATCTAATGATAGATGAGTGAGCCTTGCAGTGTTATGCGGTATATTGGACGTGGTGGCGCGCAAACAAACCGGAAACGGCTCTTGCATGAAGCGGCACACTATTACAAACGGAATCTTTGGAAGAACAATGAATGCTGGGTAATCACATTATCAAAATAGGCAAAAGTATAAAGGGAGAGTTCACCGTTATAAGCGATTACTAACTTTTAAGCAGTAAATTAATCTTAACTTTTCTAAAGTTGTGCTTATAGCTCTTAATTGTTTTTAATATGTCTTAAATATATGAATATGAAAAAGCAATTAAGTAGCTTTTTCAGAAAAATCACGGAAAGTCTAACTATGAATAATTTTAAAAAACTAGGCCTCAGTAATGCTGTTTTGAAATCAATAGATGAACATGGCTTTGAAAGCCCTACAGCAGTACAGGAAAAATCAATTCCCCTAATACTTGCTGGGGAAGATGTTATAGCCGGAGCCGCAACAGGTTCCGGAAAAACACTCGCATTTGCTTCCGGCATATTACAAAATTCCGAAAAAGGAAAAGGAATTCAGGCTTTGATCCTGACCCCTACAAGAGAACTGGCGGAGCAGGTGGCAAATTCTTTCAGGAAATTCTCAAAATACGACCCGTTAAATATCGTATCTATCTATGGCGGTGTAGGGATCAATCCACAAATTAAAGAATTAAAGAATGCCGAGGTTGTTGTGGGAACACCCGGCAGGCTACTCGATCATATCAGCAGAAATACCATCAAATTCAATAATGTGAAAACCCTTGTCCTTGATGAGGCAGACCAGATGTTTGATATGGGATTCAAAATGGATGTAGAAAAAATTATCAAGGAATGTCCTCAAAACAGGCAGACCCTTTTGTTCTCTGCAACCGTTACAAAAGATATTGCCCAGCTTTCCCGCAAGCACATGGAAAACCCGGTTCGAGTATCAGTAGAGTCTTATATCGACCCGCAAAAATTGAATCAGGTCGTTTATAAAGTACAGGATGACATGAAATTATCTCTGCTCGTGTATCTTCTACAAAATGAAAAGTCAAACCTCGGGATGGTTTTCTGCAACACAAAAAGAAACACTGAAAAAGTCGCAAAAAACCTGAGAAAATCAAGTATCAATGCCGTGGCAATTCATGGAGGATTGACACAGAACGAACGAACTCGCATAATGGAAAAATTCCATTCCGGGAACATATGTGTCCTTGTATGCACAGATGTAGCCGGAAGAGGACTTGATATACAGGGTGTTTCCCATGTTTACAATTATGATATTCCCAGGGAGAGTAAACAGTATATTCACAGGATTGGAAGAACTGCACGAGCAGGAACAGAAGGAAAAGCGATAAATATCCTTTCCAAAAATGATCATGCTAATTTCATGAGTGTGCTGAAAGACAATGATGTAGATATTAAGGAACAGGCACTACCTGCTCTGAAGAAGATTGTAATTGAAAGACCGGAAATAAGATTGCCAAAGCCGGTAAATAGGATGAACAACCCCTCCAGAAAAGGTCATAAACCCAGGCACAAAAACTATTAGACGCCGTTCGTCTGTGCATTGCATTACAACTAACCATTTGATCGATTGGCATCGGCAGGAGCAATGGACTGCTCCCGCAAAACCCAGGCACGAGAATAAGAACGACGGCCAGTTCGTGCCACTACGATGTCAAAATGCACCCTTCCGATGCCTTCGGACCAATGAGCAGAGGTCGTCGACTGCGGGGTGGAAGATCTATGCTAAAATCAAATTGCGTGCGGCCACCCCAACCTGAACAGGCTGCCCGACAATTACCCCCGGTAATAACTGAATTTCTTCTTCTCCAATTTAAAAGCCTTAAATGCCTTTTCTACCATCTTTTTAGGGACCTATAGTGAATAGAAAAAACAGACTTTTACTTTGTTGCCAGAACTTCCACCACGACTTTATTTCCGTGCTCTCCGGAATTAACTTGAATTTAACCAACTCTCCCATGAAGTCAAAAACCGGACCATAGAACTCAATTGACTCAAAGCCGCGCCGAATTATATTATAGGGTTTTGAGGTTCCAGCCGGTGGTGAAGACAGTTTTCCTTTAGGTTTAATTCCATGCGCTCCCTGGTTAATTAGCTTTTATTATTCCTGAATGCTCGTAAATTGCATCTCATATTCTTTCTTTTCACGCGCCGCGCTCCGCTTGAACCCACCTGCGTACAGTAGATAAAAATGAAATCATTAGCCGCGCTGGGAAGTCTGACCCCCAAAATATCAACCATGTAGCCAGGGACGACCAGAATTTTGGCTTCAGAAAAATTCCTGCAGGTCAGCAGGAAAGTGAAAGTACTCGGTTGAGCCGTTTAAAAGGCGAAAATAAAAAAATCGATTAATTCATTACGGGGTGTTTCATCCTCTCAGGAAGGAATTAAAAAAATGATTATTAATACTTTCTTATGAAGTTGTTTGAAAAATTTATCTAAATGATTGATCTAAATAAACTCAACTATTTACAAATTTATATTTACATGTACGTGTAATTGTACAAAAAAAAGCATTTAGAGGAATGATACATTAACAAAGAGATTATATACAGAAACTATTTTCTTTTTTCTAAATTTTTAGGCAGAAGTTGCCATGTTTTAAATATTTTGATTTCAGAATCATTCAAACGATAGGAAGAGAAAACGATAATGAACCATGCAGGATACGATTGAAAAGTTTGTACAACTGGCAACCGTAACGGCAGAAAATCAAAAAGAACATTTTACAGGACCTGTAGAAAATGATGTATATCAATTCTCGGCCTTGCCGTGGATAACATTTACTCATATTTCACACACGGATTTCGGAAACAGGGAAAAAGCACAACCCATATTTGATTGGGGAAAATATCAGGAAAGGGAAGGCAAGTTTATGATGCCGTTTGCAGTCCAGGTTCATCATGCATTTGTTGATAGTATTCATATTGGCAAACTTGCGGATAAGCTGCAGAGATATCTGGATGAGGTATAGATTAATCAGTCACTAATTTTTTACTTTTTTAGGTCTTCAGAATACTTAGGTTTTACGATAAGAACTATACATTTTTTTAACCTCAAAAGGAGTTTTGAAGCGAAATTATTTCAGACAAAGCATCAGTAAACAATCAAATCAATGATGAAGTAAATACCTTACATTCGGAATAATACTTACAATCAGGACTCTTTTCAAATATGCAGGTCTATTGCCTTATTACAATGATAATTTCTTCATTTTTTGTATGTTCCTTTTGTGAGCCCCATTATTGCACCTATTGCACCAGCGCCAATAGTAAGGATTGATTTATTGTTGCTTATTAGTTGACCAGTTTGTGGATCGGTTAATGCTACCATAAAAGACGAGATTAGATATATTGCTAACATAGCAACTATTGCAAAGAATAATATATTTACTATTTTTTTAGCAGGAGTTCTGTACGGTTCATCTAGCAGTTCTGCTAACCCCATAAATAATTCAAACAAGCCTGGTTCGGAGCTAGGTTGTTTTGTTGCTACATTGGGTTCCTTTTTAGTTCTTGATTTTTTTTGTGTTTGTACCATGTAGACTCCTTTTGTTTATGGTTAATTTTATATTTTTATAAAGTGTTACATTAATACTTAGTTAACATTTAGTAAATTATCTCTTTTAGTATATTAACACAGCTTGCTGTTTTTGTGTGAAATCATAAATCTAATGAAGTCTCTAAATAGAAAATTGCTTGAAATAATAAACATGATGAATAAACAGATTTTATTGTATAACTTTATTGAGACAGAAAGGTTAGCAAAATAATGTATGCTTTCTATTCTCGAAAACCAAAAAGGAAAATTTATAAACACCAACTTGATATGATTTTACGGTGTTTGGCAGTTGGTCGACCAAGATAAAATTCATAATCAATGTCCAAGCGTTGATCAAATAGAAAGTACTGTCAACTTCACAGTCCCTAGTTTTGAGCTCTACTTCTTCGTATTTCCGGCCATTGCCGACTTTATCAAAACTACTCTGAAGAAATGTTCCTGGTGTTAGAGTCAGTACGTTTGTCATATGTTATGCAAGTTCCCTGGATGTTAAAAAAGAAAATTGAATTCTTATTAAGGTCTTTTAATTTTAAGACTTTTATTATACTTGCAATTTGTAAATATGTAATGCACGCAGTATATAGTCTGTCAGTAATCCTGGAGCTCGGCTACATATCACCATTTTTGAGAATCAGTTCACAGATCCTACATTCCACAGTATTTTTTTCAAAAATCAATAGTTTTTATGATAGCGTTTTTAAAACAGTATCAAGTAATTTAAGCACGTAATGGCACTTGGTGAATATTGAATAATATCGTTTTTTTGGTCTCTAAATATATCATATAGTTGCTTTTACATCCTGCATAAAAATTCAATAAATCTGTGTTAGATTGAAAATCGATAACATGAACCATTATAAAATCTGAAACGTTACTGTGGAAAAAGTGAATTACATTAAGTTAACTCTTTAATCATTTTGATGATTTCTTCCACATTATATATAGCTTCAATGACATCTTTATGATTAAAGTTTTTAGCATTGTTGTGAATTACATTATTTCGATTAGTATATGCCCTACTGACAGAAGCAAGAACTGTGTTGATTGATTCATCCATTTTTACTTTTCCAACATAAAATAATGAAAATTTTATCAAATCCATCAAGCTTACTGGTTTAAAAATTTTATCTAAGTCTAATATTTTATTAGAATCTTTGAGGATTGTAGGAGATTTTTTCCGTAGATAAGCTCTTAATGTAGCTTCGAGTGATATGAATAGTTCAATATATACTAAGTTAAAATGATACTCTGTAAAATGGACTTTTGCCATCTCTAAATATTTCCTTTCTATTACAATTTTGTCAGTTGAACTTTCAGAAACAATCTCTATATCGTCAAAATCTTCTGGAGAAGTTTTACACCCCAAGACCTCAGACATCTCCAATGAGACTGTGTCTGAATCACTACAAATATCTAGCAGTGTCCGGATTTCTCTAAGAAGTACATAATTACCAAGTTCAAAAGCCTCATTATTTGAGAATGTTTCCTCTTCTTCTCTCTCATCTATTCCCTCTTTCTCATAGTCTCCTTCCCCACTCTCATAGTCAATATTAATATCAAAAGGATTTGAAAAATTTGGGTTGATATCACTAAGCCATCGATATTTATCAGCACATAAGTCAAAAATATATATTTTAACTTCTGGAAAAGGAATACCTGTTATTTCAGAAATAACATTATCTAAATCATTTAGTGTAAAATGAAGCTCTTCAAATCTACTTTTTACTTCAGATACAGTTGTTTGGTAACTGCACCAATATATTTTCTCTCCATTTTCTATTTCTTCTTCTATCTCCTTGTCCTCAGGCTTAAAAATAAAATTAGTAATAGGGTCGTTTACCGGTGGTAGCTCATATTTCCAAGCAAATACTGGATATTTTCCGATGTATAATCTACTCCAGTCACCCATTTTTATCCTTCATCTACTTTTGTGATCTAATATTTTCTAAAATTAATAGTCTCACTGTTTTTTTATGATTTATGCATAAATAATGAGCAGCTACTAGCTAAAAAAAGAAACAGCAAAAGTGCTGTTTAACTTGAAAAGAAATTCTGTAAAATCTGCCCGATAACTCCAACAATAAAGGGAGTTACCAGTTCTTTGGGTATGCGTAGCTTTCCTTCAACGGAGATCTTACCTTCAACTGTGATAAAAGATAAGCTCTCTGAGAAGCCTTTATATCCCTTGAATTTCATTTTCATATTGTTTATTTCTCGTGAAGTTTGCTCAGAGAAAGGTATTCGCAATGCCACTCGCAATACCTTTTTCTGGTTCTTTCTCGTTTTTTTAACATATTACACATGATTATATTGCTGTGTTCTATTTAAAGTTTGTCTCATATTTAAAGGCATAATAATCTTTTATTTTCCAAAAGAAGGCATTTTACATCTTTTGCATCTTTTGCATCTTTTGCATCTTTTACTACTGGCAACACCTTCTCTGGGTTTTTATTGTTTTTTGCAAATTAACTAATGACTTAATTATATTTATATGTTGCCTACCGTTACTGTTTACAACGTCATTTTATATAAGGATAACTGGTAATTTCTATTTATGATGCAGTTTATATATAATAAAGGGCTATAAAATTAAACATTCATTTAATCAAGTATATACAGAATAATAATTATCGAGAAGACAAGTAGCTAATTCAGGTTTTATCCAGCATGGCTTATGAAAATTGTTTGTTCACTCAATCATTTCACTCAGATAGGAATAAATAGGCCCTGATTGAAAAAGTGGCCAGAATTGCAAAATTTCACAGAAAAACAGGAACATAAGGGCTTTAGGTTGCTTCGGGCTGCTAAACCCTTATATCCATCATTGAGATACTACTCGCCAGCCCAAACCATTGGTTCTCAAACAAACCGATAAAACCATCAGTGGATCCAATAGAAGACTCGGTAAAATTTCAAGATTTGAATAATAATTGAGATAGTATTTTACTTTAAAACCCCATCTATCCAAATGAAATCCCTCTTTAGATCGTGATAATATTTCCTAAGTATATCTATGTGAATTTGTGAATTTTTAGCTTCTTCGAGGGGTACGCAAAATAATTCTATTGGAGAATCTGGATTTCCCCCTAAACCCAAAACTACATAAAACGGGATTTTCCTATCGCGAGAATAAGAAAAGTATCTGTCTATTGGTCTGGATACGACCAATTAAAAAATCCATTTATCAGACGAGATCGATATTTGCATTCAACACAAAAAGTTTCATTTGTCGTTCTATCTCTGACCACCAAGTCTGGATTGCAATCTGACTCTACGTAACGATTGTGCTTTCTACACATATCCGTAGTCCACTCTACTATAGAAAAAAGTTTGTCATCAAATTTATCAACAACGTATCTTTCAAATTTATTTCCTTTTTCTACATTCTCAGATTCGACATCAAGCTCATTTTGATAAGCATCTGGTGATAGCTGCTCTTCTGAATGATAACAATTTTCGGCATTTTTCTCTGAATCAGTAGATCCAATATTCGTAAATCTATGATTATACCTTATATAACAAATGATTAAAGATATCAAAGCAAGTGCTATGAATACATAATAATATGTAACAATTATCTGCATAATTTCTTTCAAAATCTTTAAAATAAAGTATAAGCATATAAGTACGATTACAAGCTTATCTCTATTCGAGATTCCTTTTTTATAAGATCTGTAAGATCTCTGGTTATAGTATCTGTAATTTTGTTTACGTGTCACCATCGATAGCTCCTAAAATTCTAGCATAGGGCCATAGATACATTAGCTAAAAAAATATAAAAAGTTAATCTAGATTTGAAAATAAAATCATTTTTGAAAAACCACAAAGGAAAGCCAAGCAATGGACTCAAGGAAAGTAACATTGAGAATTGTCACTTTTCCCCCTTTCGCACAAGCCAGATAGGTGAGCGGGCAGAATGCAGAATAAAACGAAGGAAAAAAGTTAATTTTACTTATCCTCATACATCACTTTATATACTCTTATTGGATTAATTAAACAAATTTATTTCCATATATTTTAAAGAATTGTTTCATATCATATACTATATATAATGAATTGATCTTTTGTAATTAAGTTGCTCTCAGCTTTGGAATTCTCTCTCGCCGGGGAGATATGTGTGGTGTTACATCATGCAAATGACATACTATGGCAAAGGTGAACCTCGTCATCAAAACTAGGAACGAGATCCGCTTCGCTAGAATCTCGTTTCATTAAAGCGCCCAGCGCTTTAGTGAGGGCAACTACATGAGGTTTATTGAATCCTAAATATATTGGTGGGATAATTGGCAAATAGATTAACAAAAAATGAAAGAATGAAAGTTTTATTCGATAATTATTTTGAAGAAGGAATTATTTCCCCACTAAGAGAGATAGAATATAATGACAATTTTAAATCTTTCAAAAAATTGAAGTCTCAGAAATTACCTTATATATATGATGCCAATCATTTTTGTCTCTTATCGAACTCTTCATCAAAACAAGTCAATTATCTTCTGTTAAAAAAAGAGAAAGCTTACGTTACGTTTAACTTACCTAAAAAAGTTGGAGGCTTTAGGGAAATAAACGCTCCATCAAAAAGCATGAAGCACGTTCAAAGATGGATATTGGATCACATTTTATACAAAATTAGCGTTGGAGATTATGTTCATGGCTTTGTTCCAAAAAGATCAATTTTGACAAATGCTTCAATTCATGTAAGTCAAAATTTAGTTTTAGGAATTGATATAAAGGATTTTTTTCCAAGTATAGATTTCAATTCGGTTTTTAGAATTTTTAAATCTGTTGGATATACTCAAAAAGTTGCTCATTTTCTCGCGGCTTTATGTACATACAAAGGTAAGTTACCTCAAGGAGCACCAACTAGTCCAATGTTAGCTAACTTAGCTATTACAAGTCTTGATACTATAATCGACAAGTATTGTCGGAGAAGAAATTTTAAATATTCAAGATATGCAGATGATATTACGATTTCGGGGTCTCATAATCTTCCAATGCACAAACAAAAAATAATAGAAATTATCGAAGGGAATGGGTTTACTGTCAACGAGGAAAAAACTAGATTACATTCAAGAGGCTCTAGGCAAAAAGTAACCGGGTTGGTTGTTAATGATAAAGTAAGTATTGGTAGGAGTCGGAAAAAGACTCTAAGAGCAATTGTACATAATATCTTAAAAAATGGATATGAAATAGAGAATCGAGAAAAAGATCCTTTTTTTAAGGAGAAAATTTTTGGTGAACTAGCATTTGCTAGAATGGTGGAACCTGACTTTGCTAATCCTCTTATAGAGAAGCTTAAATGTGCTAACTGGGCAAGTTACGATGAACAGACAATCGATTCAAGAGAAAGTGAACTTTTCATGAGATCACTTGAGAAAAAAAGTTATCATAAACCTGTTGATGCGACTCAAATTATTGAATCTGAGAGCGATTTTTTAAAGGCTATTTCTTCTACTATTGCAGAATTGAAGCACTATATAGAAGATCGAAGGTGGATTGAACCATTTTGGGATGATGCTCGTGTAATTGAGATAAATGGTGAAAAGCATAAGATACCAGCAAGCCCTAAAAAAGAAACAAAAATTCAACCTACATTACATGTTTTTTTTAACCGAAATTTGCTTCCTTTAGGCGTACAAGTTTTAAGGGAAACAGACGAAGGAGTTGGAAAGCTTGACTTTAAATTCCTAGTTACGCTAAAAGGAAATATTCCATTAAATGTTTGTGCTGAGTTTAAATTAGCTCATAATGAAGAATTGGAACATGGTCTAACTAAACAATTGCCTTTATACTTGAAAGCAAGCCCTTCTAAGTCGGGAATATTTTTGGTTATGTGGTTCAAAGATGATAAAGGGAAGTACTTTAGCAAGCCAATTAGTCAAAATAAATCACAGATGCTTAATATGATAGAAGAAGCGATAAAAGAAATCAATAACAAAGAAAAATTTAAGATAGAATCAATTTTAATTGATGCATCTAAAAAACCTTCTGCTTCTAATAACTAATAATTTTTAGTTTTTTTAAGAATATTAACTGGCTTCCCCAGTTTATACAGAAAATAACTAAATGAAAGTGAAATCTGCTGTTTTGTTGAAGTTATCAGAATAAATTGGAATAAGCAAGAGGTCTTTTAAGAAGTTTTCAATATTTATCTTATTTACTTGGCATGAAAGTATGTTATTATTTATTTTTCACGTACTATTTCTTCTCTTTTTTCCCATATAAAGCTCCAAAAGCCATTCCAAGAGCAGGTCCGAGAGCAATCCCCAGGGTTAGATTGTCCATCATAAGGCCAAGTATCAAACCGAATGACATGCCAAGGGAAAGTCCAATCGCCATTGCGTCTTCTTTTTCATTTTTGCTCTCATTTTCTTCCTCTTTAGCACAGCTTTTAATGCATTTATTAGCCTTATCGAGCCTTTTCCCTAGACGTGAGAATATAAGTAAAACGGCTATAACAATGACAATAAAAATTACAATTATTCGTAGAGATGCAGAATCGATCATTATTTTGAATTTGCCACTTTACTATAAAAAGAGTGTGAAAAGAGAAAAGAGTTTAAAATGAAGTCAGTTCTCCAACAGGGAACTTTTTCAGCCGGAATAAGAAGGAATTTTCAGGCACAATTGAATTATTACAGGACAAAATATCAAAATATTTATCCATTTAACCAGATACTTTCATCTTATGAACAATCATAGCGAAACAGAAAGTTCAGGTTATAATTCAGTCCATGTTGACGCCGATAAAATTCCAGGATGGAATAAAGAACTTGAACTGGCTTTTTCTGCCTACAAAGGCCCTTACATTCCCGGAAGAGTTGCATCAAGGCATAAAACGGTCTGCGAGGTCCTTGTCTCTGGAGCTGTCGTACAGGCTGGAATCTCAGGTGCGCTTCTGAAAATTGGGAAGCAGCCGGTTGTAGGAGATTTTGTCGTTTTGCTTGACCAGCCTGAACTGGGCTCACGCATGGTTGTGAATATTCTGCCCAGGAGGACCTGCCTTTCAAGAGGGTCAGCAGGAGATGGGGGCGGGGAGCAGGTAATTGCTGCAAACCTTGATACCATTTTTATCGTGACTTCAGTTGGTAAGGATCTCAACCTTCGAAGGCTTGAGAGGTATCTTGCCATTGTGTATTCTTCAGGTGCAAACCCTGTGATTTTACTTAACAAAATAGACCTTGAAGATAACCCAACCCGACTGGTAGAAAAAGTCCGGTCTATTGCAGGTGACGTGCCGGTTATTCCGTTAAGCGCCCTTTCAAAAGCCGGGCTTGATGAACTTAGCCCTTACCTCAACCCGGGGGAAACAGTTGCATTAATAGGTTCGTCCGGTGTCGGAAAATCCACGCTTATCAATGCTTTTCTTGGCGAAACCGTCCAGAAAACCGGAGATATCCGGAAAGACGATGAAAAAGGAAGGCATACAACCACAGTCCGCCAGCTCTTCCTGCTTCCGAATGGAGCGGTTCTTATAGACAATCCCGGGGTCAGGGAAATCCAGCTTGGGGATTCTGCAGACGGGCTTGAGAAAGCTTTTTCCGAGATCGTTGATGCAGCCCGCAATTGCAAGTTTAAAGACTGTACTCACCGGGACGAGCCGGGCTGTGCTGTACTGAAGGCGGTTGAAGACGGGATTATTCCTGAGGAACTGCTTGCCAGCTACCACAGATTAACTGAAGAACTCGTATTTCAGTCAAAGAAAGTGGAGATCGGGCTAAAGCGGCTTGAAAAAGAAAAATGCAGGAAAATAGCGTTGGATATTAAAAAATACAAGAAATCTACGGGGAAGCTGTAAGATGAAGCGTATTTCTAGGCAGGATCCATCAGGAGTTTATTAATCTCTTAATTTGTCAGTCGATTAGCATTGTATTGTGTTTATTGTGTTTATAGTTTTTATTTTACTGCCTCGGCATGCTGTGTGATTTAATCGACTGAAGCTAATCGACTGAATCATCATTTTTTGTTCTCTCTAAATAGCGCAATGCCTAAAAATAAACAACACTTTTTTAACTGCATAGGTTTCGTGAAAAGCACGAATCCAGATTTAGGAGGCACTTATATGGCAAGTAATGTTTATTTTGCAGACCTAAGGGCGAAAAATCCTCAGGAGAACACTATCAGCAAGATTCAGAGACTTTTTGACGAAGCAGGTTTTGCTGAACTTCTTGGAGAAGGTGATCTGACTGCAATTAAGATCCATTTCGGAGAGTATGGAAACGACGGATATATAAATCCGGTCTTTGTGCGGCAGGTTGTGGAAAAGATCCGGGCAGCCGGAGCAAAACCGTTTATTACGGACACAAATACGCTTTACTCAGGCAGCCGGCATAATGCAGTTGACCACCTGACTACAGCGATTGAACACGGTTTTGATTATTCTGTTGTCAGGGCCCCGCTTATCATATCGGACGGTTTGAAGAGCCAGAGTGCTGCAGATGTAGAGATCGGGAAGAAGCATTTCAAATCCGTAAAAATAGGGTCGGATATTGCTGCTGCCGATTCTATGATTGTGATGTCCCATTTCAAGGGGCATATAGTAGCCGGTTTTGGAGGGGCTATCAAGAACCTCGCTATGGGCTGTGCCCCAGCAGCCGGCAAGAAGGATCAGCACTTCAGAACAAGTCCGCATGTTATTCAGGATAAGTGCATAGGCTGCCAGAAGTGTGTTAAAATCTGTCCTGTGGGAGCTTCGTCTCTTCTGGGAGAGGTTTCAATGATTGAACCCACTATCTGTATAAGCTGTGGGCAGTGCATGGAAGTTTGTCCTGCAGGAGCTATAACTATAGATTGGGAACACGATATTCCGGAGTTTCTGGAGAGTCTTACAGAGTATGCTTACGGGGCAGTAAAAGGAAAGGAAGAGAAAGTAGGTTATATAAATTTCCTGCTTAAAGTTACACCTGACTGTGATTGTGTGCCCTGGAGTGATGCTCCTATCGTGCCGGATATAGGGATTCTAGCTTCAAAAGACCCTGTTGCCCTTGATCAGGCAAGCTATGACCTCGTAAATAGGCAGAAAGGGCTTGTTAACTCCTCTCTGGAATGCAATCACGAAGCTGGAGCCGATAAGTTCAAAGGGACATGGCCAATGATTGATGGAACTCACCAGCTCAAGTACGGAGAAGAAATAGGGATGGGGCGTCGTGAGTATAAATTGGTTGAGATTTGAGCTAATGATTTGAGTTAATATAAACACAGATTGAAGTCTGAGTTTTTAAAGACCGGTTGAAATTCGACTCATTTAAAGAATTAATTCTTTGAAAAATCAATTCTCAATAATTTTTTCTTTTTACTTATTCCGTTAAGTTGAAAGCCCTGAGTATAGGCTCAGTTATAAAGATTAAATAAGTCAATTTTCAGGTCAATTTTTAATCGATTTACAACTCAATTTTAGTTGATATAATCGCAAATCTATTTTTTAAAAAGATAAATATAGCAGATGCCACCACTTAGTATATGAATTAATCTTACCCAACTTTACTGGAGATGAATTAGAGTGACCATCTGGGAATATGATGTTAAAGAGATAAGGTTCAGTGAGTGGTCAAAGGCAAAAGAAGATCTTAACAGCCTCGGGACTGAAGGCTGGGAGCTCATCAAATTTGCGGATGATATCGACGAAAACGGTATGATAGCAGCTGTTTTTAAAAGGTCGGTCGATTACGTTGATGCATCTCTATAATGTTCTTTTTTAAATTTATCGTTTTTATCCTATTTTTTTCTGTGTAAACTGCCATTTTAAGTGTTGGGCCTATAAGTTGTTTAGGTTTTCTTAATTTTTTAATTTTTATCTTAACCTGAGTTAAAAATTTATGATCTTTTCCTGTGAATAATGCTTCTTTTTCCTTGAGCAGTATAGATTTTCCATAGGTAACACCTTTTATTAACAATGCTTACTTATTTTGTTATAAGACAAAGTTTTAATCATATTAAATATTACTATATCTTAAAAAATTAATATCCAGATGGATAATTAATATCTAGATGGATAAAATTCAGAGTGACATGTGGAAAAGTAAGAATCAGGAGCCAGGGAATGGAAAATCAAATTGGAAATAAAGTAGAACCCGACAAGGAAGATTGTACACAAAATAAAGAGAGAAATCTGGAACTCAACAAACAAAATAAAGAGAGAAATTTGGAATTCAACAAGCAAAATAAAGAGACATATGGGGTAGAAAGCCAACTGAGTGCCGGAATAAAAGTAAAATATGGAAATGGAACTGAAAAAGTCGCTGAATTGATGCAAAAGCCTGATATAGATTCCGACCGCTTTTTCAAGCTTATCGATTCTTCTATTCAGGGTTTAAAAGAGTACAGGCTGATTATTTCGGCTCTTGAGCTCGGAATATTTGAAGCGCTCAAAACTCCGTTATCCTCAAGAGACCTGGCTGAAAAGCTTGGCTGTGATCCTCTGCTCATGCCTCACTTCTGTGAAGCTCTTTATAATCTTGGCCTGCTCGATCGGTTTGAAGAAGGGGCATTTGAGGAAGAGGGGAATGTACTGAGTAAGGAAAAAGCTGAGAAAAGAGACCTCGATTCCGAAGGCAGATGTGGATATAAATCGGAAGACGAATCTGAAGAAAAATCTGAAGAAAAATCTGAATCCCAAATCCAGAGCGGCGGAGCAAGAAACGGTACTGCCGTATACCTTGTTTCGGAGCTAAGTGCTGCTTATCTTCTGGAAAGCTCTCCGTTTTCGCAGCAGCACTACCTTGCCGGAAGGTTAAAGAATGTCGAACTCTGGAATCGTCTCCCTCAAATAATGAAAACTGGACCTGAGATTTTCGAGAAAGGAACTTATTTCCAAGAGGTTGTCCATTCAATGGCTGAAAACGCACGCTGTGGAATGCTTCAGGAAACCGTAAAAATCGTTACGGAGCATGTTGAATTCGAGAAGGTCAAAAAGCTGCTTGACCTTGGAGGAGGGCATGGACTTTATGCTATTGCTTTTGCAAAACTGAATGAAAAACTTCGAGCCTTTGTGTTTGACCTGCCTCCTGTCACGGAAAAAACAAAAGAGTTTATTGAAGAGTACGGAGCGTCAAATGTGGGCATAATTCCAGGAGACTTTTTTAAGGAAGAAATTGGGGATGAGTATGATCTTATCTTTTCTTCCTTTAACCCCGGAGGGAAAGTTCCTTCCCTTATCCCCAAGCTTGCCGAAGCCTTAAATCCGGGAGGAATTTTCGTAACCAGGCAGATGCCTGACGAGAAAATGGAATCCAGCTCGCTTCTCAGCCTTGACTGGAACCTCTGGACTTTTGAAGGGGTGAAAAAAGGAGGATCAGGTTACAGTTTCGAAAACAGTATTCCTTTCACCGAATATATAGGAATGATTGGCAATTACGGGCTTGAAGTCTTCCATCAACTTGATATGAAGGACGGATCAAGAATTGTATTTGCGCGGAAAGCAATCTGAAATTGTGTTTGCGTGGAAAGCAATTTGAACTTTGCAGGAAAAAATTATAGTCCCTAATGTAAGATTTGCATTTACTTTATAACGAAGACACGGAAAGCGCAAAAGAATTGACTCCCTATTTACTTTATTCTATATTTTCCTTGCTTTCCGTGGTTAACCTTTCACTTAACATTGGTGAAGAAATTCTGGTTTTTAGCTATGAATTGTTTAGAGTTATTGTTTTCTCTAACGAAATTTAGAGCGGGAGTGCGAACATACACGCTGCTTGCAGCGGAGTGTGCCAGCACAACTTTAATTTCTTCCTGCGGAGCTGGAAAAATCTGAAACAGCAATGTTATTATGCTGTAAAACAATTTCTAAATGGGGATTGCTGTGATAAAAGAAGCCATGTTCTACGAGAAAATCGGAGACAATAAAGTACATTGCGAACTCTGCGCCCAGAGTTGCAAAATTTCCCCAGGAAAAAGGGGCTTTTGCGGGGTCAGAGAAAACAGGGACGGAGAGTTATACACTCTTATTTACGGGACGGTTTCAAGCGAAGCAGTTGACCCTATCGAAAAAAAACCGCTTTATCACTTTTATCCGGGATCTTACGCTTATTCAGTCGGGTCAATAGGATGCAATTTCCGCTGCAAACACTGCCAGAACTGGTCGATTTCCCAAGCTTGCCTGGAGGACGCTTACACAACGGATATTCCGCCTGAAGAGCTTATTCAAAGGGCCCTCCTCTCACGTTCAAGCTCAATTGCATGGACTTATAATGAGCCCACTATCTGGCACGAATACACGTACGATTGTGCAAAACTGGCAAAAGCCTCAGGGCTTGCAACAGTCTATGTGACGAACGGGTATATGACTCCTGATGCCCTGAGGCACATAGCACCCTATCTGGATGCCGCAAACATTGATATCAAGGCTTTCACTGAAAAATTCTATCATGATGTCGCCAGCGCAAAACTGGCTCCTGTGCTCGAGGCTTCTGCTCTTGCAAAACAGCTCGGGATCCATGTAGAGATTACAAATCTTATTATCCCCGGAGTAAATGATTCTCTTGATGAGCTCAGGGAACTTTCAAAATGGGCATATAAAAATCTGGGGCCTGAGACTCCCCTGCATTTTACCCGTTTCCATCCCCAATATAAAATGCAGAACCTCTCCCCAACACCTGTGAAAACCATGCAGGAAGCCTGTAAAATCGCAACCGAAGAAGGGATGAAATATGTTTACATGGGCAACGTCCCTGGCAGTGAGCACAATAATACTTTTTGCCCGAACTGCGGAAAAATGCTGATCAAAAGAGGCTTTTTCGAAATTGAAAATTACGATATTACCCCAGAGAAAACCTGTCCTAAATGTGGGGAACATATTCCCATCGTAGGTGAATATGTCGGCACAAAACAGATACCGCACGAATACTAATATTAAATGCATATAAAAACTAAAATAGAAAGAAGAGAGAAATTTTAGGGCAAGCCTCCGAATGACTAAAAAGATAGTCTCTACAAGGAGGTCTGTCATTATATTTCAGAAAAAATATTTCCCGTACCCTTCCTGAAATATTTTTTGAATTCCTTCTCGCAGGGAAGGAGTATATTTCTCGGGTTCAGCTTTGATGGTTCCATGCAGTTCTTCAAGTTCAACCCATTCCACAGACATGGCTTCTTCCGGGTCAGGACGGATTAAGTTCACAGTTTTTTCCGAACACAAACCTGAAAATACCGTGTGGAAGGCTCCTTTGTTTTCGAATATGCATGGGATTTTAAATAATTTCCGGAATGGAACCGAGATTCCTATTTCTTCAAGCATTTCCCGTTCCATGCAGGCTTCATAAGATTCGTCTGCTACAGTACCGCTTACCGAATAGGTATAACGGCCCGGATACCACCGTTTTTTAGGCGACCTTTTCTGAATAAGCATCTTATTTTCAGGGTTGAGCAGAATAAGGTGAGCAGCCCTGTGAATGTGCTTTCCCGAATAAAACTCTTCTCGCTCGCGCAGCCCAAGAAAGTTATCGTTTTTATCAACTTCACTTATCAGCTCTCCCACGAAAACACTCCTGTTTGTTGGATTGTCCCACTAATCGGTTCGGTTGAGTATAAAAAGAAAGAATTTAGATTAGAATAAAAATGAAAAATGACAGGCTTCAATAAGAGGCTAAACCTGAATTAAATGCCGTGAAAGAAAAGAGAAACTCACTTTTCAGGTATTCTCAGGGTTCAGAAACTTCTTTTGGCCTTTCTGTGGATTTCTGGATCTCATCCAGAAGCTGGTCGTCGGTCTTGCCTCTTATGTCAATCCCAAGATTCTGGGCGGTTTCCTGTAACTTAGTCTTTGGAGTTGCAGGCTCTTTTAAGGATTTCTCAAATTCCCTAAGGTTTTGTTCGGATTCCTTCTGAGCTTTTTTGAATTCTCCCACTGAACTTCCCATGGATCTGGCTAATTCAGGAAGTTTAGCTGCGCCAAAAAGGAGCACAACTACTGCAAAAATCATTATGAGTTCATTTGTGCCTATCATCGCTTGACCTCAAGCTTTTCGTTTTCTTAAATAAATATAATTTAACAGATAATAATGATCTGAATATTGTAAATATCTATAAAGCTAAGATTTTTTATATTATATAAAGTTTCTATTTTCATTTATTATTTTTAATATATTATATATTTAACTCTTCTAACATTATATATTTAACTCTTCTAACTTTGTCTCTTTTTCTAATTATATTTCTTCCTTTTGAGTCTTCTACGCAGATCTGTCTCCTTTTATCTCAGCTTGATCCCAGGATTTCAGCTTTTCCGGTGATCTTCCGGTTCAGAAAGAGATTTTTCGGCTCCCTGTTTATCTTCTAGGTCTGTACCGGTTTTCACTGTGTCGGTTTTCAGTTCTGTGTCGGTTTTTATTTCTTTACTGCTGCCTGGAGTGTCCTTTTGTTCTTTCTCTTTCTCTTTCTCTATGGGAGTCACTGTATTCCCGGTTTTTCTAGTGTAGGCATCGAACTGATTGAGTTCAAGCTCGGCAGCGCGCTGGGCTTTTTTAAATTCTCCCATTGCACCTCCTAAAGACCGTGCAAGCTCAGGAAGCTTCTGGGGCCCAAAGAGAAAGAGAGCAGCAACGATAATTGCTATCAATTCAGGTGTACCTATCATATTTGGTTATTATCAACAATCTAATATAAAAGTTCTTGTAAAAAGATTAATGAACGGCCTTAACCTGGAAACTTATTAGAATTCCCTGTATTTAAACAAGAAACGATTTAATTAGATCTGCAACTAGTCCTCAAAATAGCCGAACTAACAGCAGGCTGAACTCAAATAGGACTCCCAGTAAAAGCGCTACAACAATTTGTGCAATGAAAGTCGGGTCAGGGGAAAGAAATAGCGAAATTGCCATAATACCACTGTAGACCAGTATTCTCTGCTTTTTGAGTGTCTGATATTCAACAAGCCCCATTTTCACGGCAAAAACCACAAGCAGTGGAAGCTGGAATACAAGCCCGAAACCTGCCAGGATCGTGGTTACGGCTGAAAGGGTATTCTGAACTGAAAGCTGCGCTGTAGCCATATCGCCTGAGTAAAGGAGAATGTACTTGAACATCACAGGCAAGACAACAAAATAACCTATAGCGGTCCCGAAAATGAAAAGCAAGAAAGACGCCGGGATGACTTTGAGGAAAAAGCGCTTCTCATGCGGATAAAGCCCTTTGCCTGCAAACCTGTAAAGCTGGTAAAAGAGCTGCGGAATCGAGATCGCAAGGGCAAAGACCAGACAGAGCTTGAGGCGAGCAAAGGTCCATTCTAGGGGTGAGTATGCTGTCATATAAATGTCAGTACTTATAAATTCCTTCCAGACAAGTAACATTCCTTTCGCCGAAAATGGGAAAGAGATAATTATTCCCAGAAAGAGCCAAATTAAAACAATTGCCAGTCGATTCCTTAGCTCGATAAGGTGGGCCACAATTGGTTCTTCGACATCTCCCGGAACACCGGAAGTATATGAGTTCACCCCCGAAGCTTTTCCGGCAGAAGTTGCTGTTCCGTTGCCTGTGTGCTGTGAGTTCATTTTTTCCGCTCTTACATGTACTGAATAAATATATTAATATTAAAGTATGTTAAGTGTGAATCTAAAACCTTTCTGAGATGTTCCGATTTTCAAGTGTAAGATATCTTCATAATCCATTTTACAATCCTTTTCACAATATCTTTCTACTATATATTTACGTGCTGATAGCTTCAGAAATTAATATTTATGACACTGAATCAGTATATATAACCAATTAAAAATAATTAATATAACCTGATTAAGATAATTTGATTAATATAGTTATCGGAATTAATATATGTTGAATACGATAATTTGTGTAATATAATTATGATACCAGAGAACTAAATTAAGATAATTAATAACTAAATTAAGATAATTAATATAATCTGGTTGAGATAACTGAGAACTTAATTAAGACAATTGATAGCTTGATTAAGATAATTAATGTAATCTGATGAATTGTATAATCAGATTCAGATAATTAATATAATATACTCGTTATAAATAATATAATCTATTAAGGTAACCACTGTTATTAATCTATTAAAGTAATTTCTATTTCCCGATACTTGAACACCATTGATTCCGTACTTGAACTTAATGACTTCCTTCAACTGAATTTCTCCTGAATGGCTGGAAGTTTCAGGAAATCTTTGAAGGATTCCATGAAAAAAACTGGATAAACCCAAAGCGAAAAAACAAAATAGGTAAAAGGAAAGTTGATGATAAAATCACCTCTTTGAATTAATGTTCCCTTAAATGAGACATCGAACTTTCTTTTGCTTTTCCGGATAGGTACTCCATATGTCTGAAGCCATTGAAAATCTCAGTGTAATCCTACTGACCCTGCGAAATAAGTTACTTGTCATTGCTGGGGTCCTTATTACAGCGATCATTCTCTCTTTCCAGTTTACTGAACCCCTCATAGAGAGGATGAAAGAAGATCTCCTCCCCGAGGGCGCAAAACTCGTTTATGTTTCCCCTCTGGAAGTAATGATGCTGGAGCTTAAGCTCTCGGTCATAATCGGGATACTCATTACCCTGCCTCTTATTGCATTTTACATATACAGGGCAATTTCGAGGCGGTATTCAATTCAGGTTCCGATTAATATAGGAAAAGGCCAGTTTGTTGTACTGGGTATTTCTGCTGTCATCATGTTCATCCTTGGGGCTTCGTATGCCTATTTTTTCATGCTGCCTATATTCCTCAAGTATCTCTATATGGATGCAGCCAGTTCAGGGGTGACTGCGACTTATTCGATCTTCAAATTTATCTCATTCGTAGCTTCAGGCACGGCAATGTTCGGCCTGGTTTTTGAACTTCCGATAGTGCTCACCTTCCTTACCCGAAACGGATTTGTAAAATACAGGACACTTGTAACCTATCGAAAGCACCTTTATGTCCTTATTATGATTATTGCAGCTGCCATTACTCCGGGAGCTGATGTGCTCAGTCAGATAATGATTGCCGTGCCCATGGTAATATTCTTTGAGATCAGCCTGGTGATTGTCCGGATACTTGGAGTGAAGAATAGCCTTCCCAAGCCTGAGACTTCCGCATCGACATTCGGGATTACAAGAAGGAATTAAAGAAAAGTAAAAGCTTAAACGAAAATGAGAACTGGAAAATAAAAAGAGTTAAAGAGTAGAAATAAGAGCTCAAGAATGAGAGAATAAGAATTCAAGAATAGAAATAAAAGTTTAAGATTGAATACAGGCGTGTTTGGGGGTGATATGATGATAGTTGAGAAAGCAACCCAAACACGCCTCTCATCATTCTTTTCTGCACTCGCCTATCAGCTTATATTTTGTTTTGACAGCACTTAAGATTATCGAAATTAATTTTATAAAACAGTTTTTTGGCTATTTTTGAGACTACCTTTCACAAAATATCGACTGCTAATATTTCTACTGTCTGGATTACTTTCAATACACTCAAGATAATCTTATTAAACAGAAACCCTTATTTGAAGAGTTCATGGAGCCACATCACGTAAAAGCAAATATCCAGGTAATTGCCGCATCCGTCATATACGGATTTTCAGGAATTTTTTTCATGTATATAAAGAACATGTCCGCAGGAGCTGTTGTGTTTTACCAGCTTCTTTTTGGGCTTCTTGCACTTGCAGGTTATCTGGCAGTTACCGGAAAACTATCAGGAATCAGGCTCCGGGGAAAAAGAAAAACCCTGATGCTGCTTGGGGCCCTCAATGCAGGCGCAATGGTCTCTTATTACATGGCTGTGAGCTTTACTAATGTCTCAATATCCGTACTTCTGCTTTATACTGCTCCTTTTTACGTTTTGCTGCTCGCTCCTATCTTCCTGAAGGAGAAACATAACAAAAAGAGCCTTCTTGCCCTGATTCTCTCTCTTGCGGGTGTAGTAATTGTGATCGGCCCTGAAAACCTTGTTTCTGGATCGGGAATTGAGCCAGGATATCTTGCTGGAGTGCTTATGGGCCTTTTTTCAGGCCTTTTTTACGCCTGTGTTACTATCACTTCTCGTTATCTCAGGAACGAGTATTCAGGTTTAGAACAACTTTTTATCTCAACCTTCGTAACGCTTGTATTATTACTTCCTTTTGTAAAACAGGCCTCAGTAACTGCCCTTGTTGAGAACCTGCCTGTTCTCCTCTTTCTAGGGGTAACAATCACTTCAGTGGGTTCGATTCTTTACTTTACAGGGCTTTTGCACGTCAAAGCCCAGAATGCAAGCATACTTTCCCTGCTTGAACCTGTAAGTACGATTTTTTTCGCTTACCTACTCTTAAAAGACCCTATATCCGCTGAAACCCTGCTTGGCTGTGTCCTTATTCTTTCCAGCTCTCTCCTGGCAAGCCTGGAGGAGGAAAGCAAAACCGAAAACGAACCTGTTTTCAGGGAAAAACTGCCTGCAGGTCCTGAGCTTGCTGAATGCTGGGAAAAGTAATTTGAATAGATCGAGTCCAGTAAGCTTTTTTTGAAAAAGCTTGCTCGAAAATCCCCAAGCAGTGGGGTGGTCAACCGACGTAAAGGTTGCGTTTGAGCTTGAGAGCCTTATCTCCAACTCCTAGCGACGGCGTAACCGGCGCAAAGCAAACCTTTTGAGAATAGGCATGACCTAAAACCTCTAGTAGTGGTATAATAAACTGACTAGATGTTTGCACTCAAGAGGGCTGAAGTATAACGAAAATACGAATAATCGTAATTTTTAGAAAAGCTCTAATAGTAGGGAAATAGTTCTCAGATATAACAAAGAAAATATTCTCAAATGTATTATTCTTAAGTATATTATTCTTAAAGAGCTCCTCGCAATCCGGATTTTATTTTTTTCTAATTATAGCTCTGTTTCCGGGCAAACAGGATAAAATTTATTAGTACATGTTTTATTCTATTAATCTTAAATATATTTAACTGATTGTTTCAAAAGGGCCTGGTATTCTTATGGTAGACGTAGTTAAGGAATTGGAAGCCCTGAGGCAGAATTTACTTGATCTGTCCCTTAGAAATAACCTTCTCAATTACCGCCCTTCTCAGAAAAGGACTATCTCGATCACAGGCCGGAAGCCGGAGGAAATTTACGAGCTCTTTGTTCTCCAGGAAAAATCAATGAGGTTCAGGGCAACAGCCCAGTTAAGAAAAGGCAGGAAAACTGGAAATGGGGAGGAAGGCGAAGCTTCGGAAAAGGAAAACCGACTTTTGAAAACAATAGGAAAAATCCTGGTCTCCGAAGACAAACCCCAGCCTTCCCGCTCCGAGCAGTTCCTAGAAACTCAGAATGACAGCGAGACCCTTAATAAAAAGCTCTTTTATGTCTTTAATCAGGCAAACTCCATATTTGAAGAACAGGGATATCCTGTGCTTTACCTTGCTCTTGGCTTTCTACAGTGGAGTGATAACCGATCGGCTGTAAAAAATCTGAAAGCACCCCTTCTCCTTATTCCTGTCGAACTTAAACGCATAGGAAAAGGCAGGATTTTCAGCATCCAGTGGACAGGAGACGAGATTTTTACCTCGATTACCCTTCAGGCTAAAATGAAAGAATTCGGGATTGTGCTTCCCGAATATGAAATGCCTGAGGAAGCTGCAGGAATTGAAGAATATTTCAGGGCTGTATCCAGAGAAATTCATGGGAAGAAGGACTGGAAGCTTTTACCTGAGATCTGCCTTGACCTTTTTAACTTCAAAAAATTTGTCATGTATAAGGATCTTGACCCTGCAACCTGGCCTGAAGACATGTCTCCTGCAGACCATCCCCTGGTCCAGAAAGTCTTTAACCCTGAAGGCCCTCAATGTGAGGTTTCCGGTTTCCTGGAAGAAGAGGTTGACCTGAAACTTTCAGCAAAAGATACTTACCAGATAATGGATGCCGACTCTTCCCAGATCGCAGTCATTGAAGATGTGAAAGCCGGAAAAAACCTTGTTGTTGAGGGCCCGCCTGGAACTGGCAAGTCCCAGACGATTGCAAATACTATTGCGGAACTTATTGCTCAGGGAAAAAGCGTACTTTTTGTGAGCGAAAAAATGGCTGCTCTTCAGGTTGTAAAAAGCAGGCTGGATTCGGCAGGCCTGGGAGAGCTCTGCCTGGAAATCCACAGCAACCAGACCCGCAGAAAAGCCGTGCTTGAAGAACTGCAAAAAACCCTGAATCGCGAAGCACCTGCGCCTATACGCCCTGACAGGGATATCAATGAACTCGAAAAACTAAAACATGAGCTAAATCAGTATGCCCTGTCCCTTGGGGAACCTGCTGGAAAACTCTACCCAAGCCTCTATACCCTTTACGGTATAAGGGAAAATACAAGGGCTTATTTTGAATCAAAAGGCCTGAAAATGCCTGCTTACAAATTTCAGGAGCCTGAAACCTGGGACCCTGAAGCCTGGACCGATGCAGTGGCTGTTCTGGAAAAACTTGGTCAGATCCTTCCTTTTCTTGGGGCGGTCCGAAAAAATCCCTGGTACGGCTGCGATCCAGGGCTTGTACTTCCTTCGGACTTAGGGGAAATCGAATCCCTTACAGATGAATGCGCTACGGCTTTTGATTACCTGGAAAGCGCCATAAAAAATCTTAATGACCTTTCTGCAACCTCAAAGCCCGCAACTCCTGAGGGAATTACAACCGTAATCAATGTCGCAAAATTTCTTGGGAACTCAAAACACCTGCCTGAAAAAATGCTTCAGAATTCTGAATGGGAATCTGAAAACTCAAAAACCGAATCCGATGCTCTGGTTTCAAAACTCAGACGATACATCGAGCTCAAAACTTTTGCGGAAAAAACTTTTCGCCCTGTGGTTTTTGACCTTGATACCACTAAATTTGAGGATCTTTCCAACAATTTCCTTAAATTTTTAAACCCTAAATACAGGAAGCTCAAAAAGGAGATTTCAGCCTGCTATATCTCACGAGTGCCTTTAAGGAACAGTAAGATCCTGCTTGACCTTGCCTACCTTTCCGAATATAAAGCCCTCAGACTGGAACTTGAAAGTTCGGGCGCAAAAGGCAAAAAGTACTTTGGGGATTACTGGAAAGACTTGGAAAGCGATCCTTCCCTGCTTGAAGAGTGCAGCCAACAGATAATACTCTTCCGAAAATACCTGAAAGAGGGCACTCTTACAGAAAGGAGTTTCAGGCTTATAGGATCTGGAATTGACGGCCCGATCCTCGAATCCGCTATCAGCCGTGTACTGGCGGCAAAGCAAGAATTTCTGGAGTCGCTTGAGAAAGTTGGGGCTCGCATAGGTGCAGATTTTGGGAAAATGTTCGCAAACGGCCTGGAAGCTGCAAAGCTAAATTCGTTAAAAGCCCGTGTAATCAACTGGAAAAACGAGACTTCATCCCTGGTATTATGGAGCCAGTATCTCGGATACAGGCAAGCCTGTCTGGAAACAAAGGCAGCCCCAATAATGGAAGACCTTGAATCTGGAAAAATCGCGGTTTGTGACGCGATCCCTGCTTTTGAAGGCAACTATGCTGAGATTCTCCTGAATCGTACCTTCAGGGAGAGGCCTGCACTTTCAACTTTCATCCGGGAACTCCATGAAGGCAAGATTGAAAAGTTCAGGGAACTTGACAAAAAGGTCCTGATGGAAAACAGGAACAGGATCACATGTTCGGCTTATGAGGAAACCCCTAAATTGGCTTCAGGCGCGTCAAGAGCCTCAGAAGTGGGCATTCTGCTTAACGAATTCAACAGAAAAAGAGGGCATATGCCGATCCGTACCCTAATGAAGAAAGCAGGCGGGCTGATCCAGAAAATCAAGCCCTGTTTCCTGATGAGCCCGCTTTCTATTGCCCAGTACCTTGATCCAAGAAGCACCCGTTTTGATGTTATTATTTTTGACGAAGCTAGCCAGGTCAGACCCGAGGATGCAGTTGGCGCTCTCCTTCGCGGAAATCAGGTAGTAGTAATGGGGGACTCCAAGCAGCTTCCTCCTACTGATTTCTTCGATAGCGTACTCGACTCTCCGGAGAGAGAGCCCGATTATTCCGTTACTGCAGGAGATATGGAAAGTATCCTGAATGTGTGCAAACACAGTTTTCCGGTAAAGACTCTGCGCTGGCACTACAGGAGCAGGCACGAGTCCCTAATTGCAATCTCAAACCAGGAATTTTATGATAATCGCCTCTATTTTTATCCCTCCCCCATGCAAAAAGACGAAAAACTCGGGCTGAAATTCGTGCATCTTCCGGAAGCGGTTTATGAAAGGGGAAAAAGTGGAGCCAATCGAGTAGAAGCAAGAGCCGTTGCAAGGACAGTTCTCGAACACTTCAGCAGGTATCCCGATAAAAGCCTTGGGGTCGGGACTTTTAATATTAAACAGCAGGAAGCTATCCAGGAAGAAATCGAGGCTCTGCTTAAAGTAAATCCGGTTTTTGACCTCAATTTTGGGAACGGAAAAGGTGAGCACTTTTTTGTTAAAAATCTAGAGACTATCCAAGGCGATGAGAGGGATGTTATACTGCTGAGTGTAGGTTTCGGCTTTGACGGCAACCGAAAACTCTCCCTTAACTTCGGTCCTCTAAATCGCGAGGGAGGGGAAAGACGCCTGAATGTTCTCATTACGCGAGCCCGGGAAAAATGTGTCGTTTTTGCAAATTTTACCTCAAGAGACTTAAATCTGGAGGAAAATACACCATTCGGGCTTCGGGCCCTCAAAGTCTTCCTTGAATTTGCAGAGACTGGCAGGCTTCCCTTTCCTGTAAACAGCAGAGGGGCCGTTGATTCGCCTTTTGAAGAGGCGATCTCCGATTTCCTGGCAGAAAACGGCTGTGAAGTCCACAGGCAGATCGGCTGTGCCGGATACAGGCTTGATCTTGCAGTTCCCAATCCCGCTCATCCAGGACAATATATTCTTGGAATCGAGTGTGATGGAGCAAGCTATTATTCCCTGCATGTTGCAAGAGACCGTGATCGACTGCGTCAGCAGGTACTCAAAGGACTTGGCTGGAAAATCTACCGGGTCTGGTCGACGGATTGGTACCTGCATCCAAAAGAGAGCAGGGAAAAGTTACTTGAAGCTGTGAAGGAGGCTGTAAAGCAGGCAAAAGTTAAAGCAAAATCTGAAATCGAGCTCGAGGTTCCGAAGATTAACAAACCTTCTGCCTGGGCTGAACCCGTAAATAAAAGTCCTTCAGGACAGTTTTCTAATTCCCCTGCTAATTCGGGTTTATTCACAGTTCCTGTTTTGCCTGCAGTGAGTGTGGCGAGTGAAGGAGGAGATGAACTTGAAACTCGATTTTATAACAGATCCCCCCTTCCGGAAACTTTTGAAACTGAAATTCTTCCAGAGACCTCCTTTGAAGCCGAAGCTGAAGAGTCCTATTCAGGCTCATTTTTTAAACTAGAAGAAGGACTTACAGATCCTTCAAGCATGGATTTCCTGCCAGAAATGGATACAAGAGCCAGATCGATGGCTTTAGTTGCTGACGAAAACTCCCGCAAGAAGCCTGTAAGAAGGTCAAAAAAATCAAAAGTCCTTAAATTCAGCGTAGATCCCCGTTCTAATAAAGGCGAAACCGAACTCATACCTGAGCCAGAGCCTGAGAAAGTTAGTTTTTTCCAGGCTTATCCTGAGATTGATTTCAGTGCAGGCCCTGAAAAGAAAAAAAAGCGCAAGCGAATTAATGAGTTTGAATATATCTACGGTTCAGGTGGCTATTTCGAATCCGAGTCTGAATCCGAGGAAGACAACTATGCAGACGAAGGCGACAGTTATACAGGTATATGGGATTCGGAAACTCAAATCGAGACCGAAGCCGAACCTGTAATTAAGCCTGACACAAAACAGAGAGCTCAGGTTCAGCTAATTGAGCCCACTCTCGAAGATACATCTAAGGCTGAAACTAGAACCCCTAAGAGACCTCTTTCAACCCCAGTTGAAAAAATAAGGAAATTTCCTAAGGGATCCGATACTGAAAGCTCCTTAAAATTCAGAGCATATAACACCGGATCAAGAAATGTTGAAACACCAGACATTCCGCAAAAAAAATCTGATCCAGAAATTCCACGAAAAGAGCCTGAAAATCTGTCCGGAAAGACCGATTCTTTCGAGACTGCCGTACCTCTTTACCAGGCCTGCCTTTCCTCAGGACTTCCGCAATCAAGCGATCTTTCGGAGGTTTCAGATAAGCAGCTTGAGGAGGCAATTATACGGATCATCGCAGTTGAAGGCCCCATTCATGTGCAACTCCTTTTACAGCGAATGAAATTACATGCAGGAATTCCCCGAATGCTCTGGAAAATCAAGCAGAAGATAATTGATATTGCAGTTCTTGCCGAAAGTTCCGAAAAAATCCGGGTCAAAGGAGAATTCTACTGGCCAGTTTCGGAACCTACCTGTCTCCTGCGCAGGCATGATGGAGACGCTTCTGCAAAAATTGAGTGGATCTGTGATGAGGAAATAAAAGAAGCTATTCGTTTTGTCCTGAACAGCCAGTATTCAACCCCTCTTGAAGATCTTATTGTCCAAACCTCAAGAGTACTCGGGATAAAAAGTACACGCAAAAATACCTGGGAAAGAATTGAAAAACTTATACAGGCAGGAATAGAGAATAAGGAACTGACTCTCCTGCCTAATGAAATGATTTATTTTGTTGAGTGAGAGAGGTTTTTCAGAAAATAGGATTTTCTAAAAGCTATTTTTTCGTAAAAATCTTATTCCTTATTTTTAGTTTCTATGTTATTTTCTTGTTATTTTCTTGTTATTCTCTATTTAGACTTGCTATTTTTGATTTTTCATTGTTAAATCCTAATTTTTATATAAGAGTAATTTTATTGTTTTGTAGATAAATTCGTGGAGAAGTTTTTGCTGAAAATTGAAGCTTGTGATCCCCGCCAGTAAGCTTTATTTAGGTTTATTTTGTAGAACAAAAAATCCGAGAGAAATAAAGAATTAATTTGAAGCTCACAGAAATTAGTTTTGTAAAAACTTCTATGTGGCTAAAAATATTGCTTAAAAATATTATGTAAAGAGCTTTGTTTCAATTTGCTGTCAATTTCAGTCAAATCTTCCTCTATTATTGAAACAGGGTCTAAATTAGACTTGATGAGTATAAACTTGGTTTCAGAACTTCCGTAAATCGTAATTTTACAGATAAGCTGAAGCACTGTTTAGGAGAAAACGGTAATGTCCAATAAACTGGATCTCTCAATCGTAATCCCAGTTTGTGATGAAGGAGAAAATGTAGAGGAATTATATGATGAATTGCATAGAGTTCTCTCCCGGCTGGGGAAAAAATATGAGATCATTTTCGTAGATGACGGATCTATAGATGATACTTTTAAGAAATTACAGGCAATCAAAGATAGCACAGTCAAGCTTATGAGGTTCCAGAGGAACTATGGAAAGGCTGCGGCGCTCTCATGCGGGTTCAGGAAATCAAAAGGAAATATTGTTATTACTATGGACGGCGATCTGCAGGATGATCCCAAAGAAATACCAAGATTTCTTGAGAAACTAGAAGAATATGACGTGGTTTCAGGCTGGAAGAGTAAAAGACAGGACCCTGTTTCAAAGACTATTCCCTCAAAATTCTTCAATGCGTTGACCCGGTTTATCACAGGAGTCAAAATTCATGACTTTAACTGTGGATTCAAAGGTTATAGAAATTATGTTGTAAAGAATATAAAATTATATGGAGAATTCCATCGCTATATTCCAGCTCTAGCTCACTGGAAAGGATATACTGTTGGAGAAATCGAAGTTGAACACCATCCCAGAGTTCATGGAGTATCTAAATATGGGGTTGAAAGGCTTTTTAAAGGCTTTCTGGATTTGATTACAGTCACATTTTTGAATATATACAAGAAAAGACCTCTTCACATCTTTGGAGGTATAGGCTTCTTACTGATATTCTCAGCAATAGTCATAAGCCTGCACCAGGTCTCTCTCTGGATCAAAGGCATCAGGATAGGAGACAGGCCTCTGCTAATGTTGAGCATATTACTCATGGTAATTGGAGTTCAGTTTATTTCCATTGGTCTGATAGGAGAACTGATCACAAACTCCAGAAATAACGACGATTATATTATAAAGTACGATAGCTATGAACTGGAAAACGATAGGTAAGGCTGCAGTCAGTTTGGGGCTAATGCTTTACCTTATAGCCAAACTTGACCTAAGAGCGATCTACGAGACCTTTACCCAAATGGATCTGACATTGCTTTCTCTCTCATTACCTTTTATTGCTCTGATGTACCTGATAAAAGCAAGAAAATGGCAGGCTTTGCTTGATTGTATAAATGTTCAAATCCCAGTAAGACGATCACTTGAAATAATCTTAATAGGTAATTTTTATGGAGCTCTTACTCCAGGCAGAGCAGGAGAAGTTTCAAGAGCTTTTTATTTAGATGCTGAGAGATCCAAAAGCATACCAACCGTAATAATGGACAGAATTATAGATATGATCTGTCTTCTGGTCTTGAGTGTACTATCTATAGCTTTCTTCTTTAATGATCGAAATTTAATTTATCTAATGACGCCTATGATAATGATTTTTATCGCTGGCATATTCGTTATCACAAATGAAAAGATAGTAACTTTTATTATTGGGATATTTTCAAAAAAAGATGAATTCAAAGAAAATTATATTAGAACGATAAGAGAAATCACTGGAAACAAAAAAGCTATTTTTTCTGTTTCTGCACTAACTCTTGAATATTACATATTAAATTTATTTGTATATTGGATTGTCATAAAATCCTTAAATCCCGCATTAAACAGTTTACTTACCTTTTCTCTTCCAATAGTAGTAGTTCTGGGCAATTTTCCAATTTCTATATCAGGATTTGGAGTTCGAGAATTTGTAAGCGTTACAATATTCAAACTATTAAATGAAAGTTCTACATATGGGTTCTCCTGCTCTATAGTTCTATATTTCCTGACTACATTACTACCAGCAGTGTTTGGATTCATGCTCACTTTAAGAAAAAAACCTTGAAATTTCGAGGATTTAGGTAGAATTTATAAAAAGGGATCTGGCTATTCAGGGAGCATATATGAAATTTCGTTTAAAAAAACAGTTTCGATCTTGTTATAGCAGCCAAAGTACTGGAACACCTAGAAAAACCGGAATTAGCTTTAAGAGGTTCGTAGCTGTTTCCCTGGACTATGGTTCTATGCAAAAAATAAATTATTAGCGTTCACTCACTATTGAAGTTTATCTACTATTAGAATATTATTAAATTTACTTTAAAAAACTAGAATAATAAATATTCAAAAAACGGGAGACAATTTAGTGGAACCAGGAAAAACATCTAACCCGGAAAAAAATCGAGGTTTTAAGAATAAGCATTTTTACAATTTACGGGAATATTCTCTGGCGGGAATCTCATATACCCTTTTGACAATTATTCTTACTTATCCTGTCCTGTTTAAGATAAAAACCGATATTCCTGGAACGGGAGCGGATTCGTTTCAGTGGATGAGAATCTTATGGTACACAAAAATACCAATACAGGAAGCAGACTTAGCGGCTTTTACGCATGACCATCTCCTTTTTTATCCAAACGGCATAGAATCAATGCCCTTTTCATCAGCCTTCAATCAAATGCTCTATGTATTGATTTCTCCATTTTTAGAACTACACGTCATATACACGATATTGTGGCTCTTAACCTTTATAATCGGAGCTATTGGTGCGTATCTGCTGGTAAAGTACCTTACGGATAATAAATATGCTGCTTTTCTTGCAGGACTTGTATTCGCATTCTCCCCATACCATTTTTCCAGAGGACTATACTTTTTCGGAGCAGCGACAGTTCAGTGGATACCCTTTTGTGCGCTGTATCTCATGAAAACCGTTAAAGAAGAAGGAATCAAGAATCCGATCCTAGCAGGAATCTTTTTTATTCTGGTGACAATGAGCGACCTGCAGTATTTGGTCTTTATGGGGATCTTTGCAGGGCTAGTATTTTTATACGATTTTTACCTGACTTTCAGGGCCGAGAAAAACTTCACTCTTTTAGTGAAAAAGATAGCTAAAAATTACTTCATTTTTGGCGGGGTCGCTTTTCTCGGAGTACTGCCTTTGACCATCAATGAAATACTTATTGCTCTTTCAAATCAAAACTTCTTAAAGCCAAGCATGGCTGAGATTCCCAAATTATCAAACGATTTGATGAGCTTTTTCCTGCCGTCTCATTTACATCCGTTATTTGGTCAGTTTACATCAGACTTATATTCGAATATACCGAGCTGGCCTGCTGAAAGAGTGAACTTTATAGGATATACTGTTCTGGGGCTTTCAGCCCTTGCATTCCTTAAATCAAAGAGAAAGCCTGACATAAAGTTCTGGTTAATATCTGCATTTTTCTTTACAATAATTAGCTTAGGACCCATATTACACTTTAATGGCGCATTTTCTTTCACGAACTTCAATCTAGAAATCCCACTTCCATATGAGATACTATACAATACGGTTCCCTTCCTGAAAAACTGCAGGACAGTTGGCAGGTTTTTTGTTATTGCAACCCTTGGATACTCTGTTCTCGCAGGATACGGTTTTTCGGAATTACTTAAGTATAAGCCCGATAGAAAAAAGCTTATCTTTGCAATAGTTGGTTTCCTGCTAATTTTTGAATACTTAGCTATTCCATATCCGACCGCACAGGTAAATGTTCCTGATTTTTACTATGAAATTAGTAATGATACTGATAACTATGCAATGCTCGAAATTCCGCAAGATTCTAACGCAGGATATATGGATTTTCAGTATTTGTACTATCAGACCGTCCATAACAAATCCCTTGTCGGCGGATATGCAGCAAGGTATCCGCCCAATATAAATAAGTTTCAGAGCGAAACCCCTCTTATTAAAGAACTGAAATATTATTCCCTACAAACTGAAGATATTTTACAGCAAGACGTTACTGATATAGGCACGTCAGTCTTGAACACCTATAATATAAGGTATGTTATCATCCATAAAAATCAGTTATCCAGTGAGCAGCTAGAGTTTGTAAACGATTTACTGGAAGAGACCCTTAAAACTGAACCAAAATTGTATGCTGAAGATGGGCTTATTGTTTACCGTGTACCAGATGAAACCATTCATCCCTTTATGCTTTTAGGTGACGGATGGAATCATAAGGAGAACTGGGACGGCACATCAACCCGCTTGATCTCAAACAATGCTACATTATCGGTCTATTCAGGCGATACTGAAGATGCGATATTAAAATTCCAGGCATGCAGCTTACATTCCCCAAAAACACTTGAGGTTTATAACGGCAAAACTCTCCAGAGTAAACAAAATATCAGCACTAATTTAAGCACAGTAAATATCCCAGTCACCTTAAAAAAGGGAAAGAATGTCATTCTTTTAAATATACCTGAAGGCACTGAAAGCCCATGTGACTTTCCGGAACTAAAGAATAAAAATACGAGGGAGTTAAGTATAGCAATTCAAGAGATTGAGTTAATTGATTCGCCTGCAAAGTTATTATTAAAAGGGTAATTATCGGACAGGCTCCCAAGTGGTAGAAAAAATCAAAAATTGTAGGGAGATTGGGGACAATATATTCCAGCACTAGATTTCATGAGATTGGGGAAGTCGGGATTTCTTCCCCTCAACTCAATTAAAAATAGTTATCTAAAAATTCAGTCTTTAAAAATCTGGCTTATAATAGTCTGGTTATAATAGTCTAGTTTATAACAGTCTGTTCATAATAATCTGTTTATAATAGCTGGTTTGTAAAAGTTAGGTTTCTAAAAATTTAGTTTCTAAAAACTTAATTTCCGAAAACCCAGTTTCTAAAAACCTAACTTCTTAAAGTTTTTAATTTACCTTCCTCAATTCATTTTATTTTGCGACTTATTTTGTGACGAAAACCATTGCAGCTACAACTGTAGTCCATTTTCCGTCTTTGTCGCCATTTGCGGTCTGGCACATATGGAAAGTGTCAAAAATATGTCCACTTGCCTTGTAGACCTGCTCTCTCTCATGCCAGGCCATTTCTGCGTCAAATTCTATGCCAAGGGTAGTTGCAAGCATTGTTGCTGCCAGGTCTTCAGCATATTCTCCTGCAGTAATTTCTTCTTCTCCAAAAGAGTGATGTTCTGAAATATACCCATAATTTTCTTCATTTACAGGAACTGCAGTTCCTATAGCCGAGGCCATTAAACGATGAGGCTCGTTAGTATCATTCCTTGCAAGTACACAATGGACAATAGCACCAGGTTTTAACTCTAAAAGTCCTTCTTCTCTGGGTACGAGTTTGCAATTGGGAGGCAGAATACTTGAAACACTTACAAGATTGTATTTCTCTATTTTTGCAGCCCTTAGTGCAAGTTCAAAGGATGCTAAGCGGTCTTTGTGTACCCCGGTACCCTTTGTCAAAAATGCTTTTCTTGGGATCATGTTAACTCCTTAAGGGATTTATGCGTCTTCTGTGCGGTTTCCATTGTATGAACAATCAATACACACATAGATAATTTAAAATTTTTCTATAGTAGTAAGCTGAACTATTGGGCTGATAGTCCTATCTTTCATCTCTGAAACGTACACCAGAGTTATGAACTTTATCCTTTTCATTCCCAATTTTCAGAGACAGAGGTTTCTCTGTAAGAATTACGATCAAGGGAATGAACCTGCTCGGATAGTTAGGAAAAGCCTTCAGCTTTTTTGCTCTGCCCAGAAAGAGCTTTTTCATACACATCGGAATTTGCAATCCCCTCAAAGAGAAATCTGGTTTCTATAGGAATTTCACCTGCATGGACTTTTAGATCCTTTTTTTGTACACTAACTGTCACCTGGTCAGGGAGAAGCCCTGATTCGGCCATGTAATCAAGAATCAGCTTTCTCCCGAAAGCTTCAGCATATTCCAGGGCTTCGCTTCGGATTACAAAGTGCCTCCTTCCTACAGGGGTGTATACAAAAATACCCTTTGTCTTAAGGTCATACTTGGACTCGCTGTAAAGTGTGCGCACCGTAATCTCAATGCGTTTTGTCCCTTTTCCTGCAAGAGCTCCAACGGCATTCCCAACATCTGAATATTCCGGAGCAAGAATATCTGCATCTATCAGCTTCTTCAGTTCATCCACATACGCCCGTACAGGACCTCCAAGCAGGATAACAGGGATATCCACTTTAAATCGAGCGAAGAAATTGCCATCAAGCATTTTTGTAATTTCGGTTCTATCTACTCCTTCCATCAGAAAAGCAATGAGGTCTCTTGCCATGTTCTTGGCAAAGAGCCGCTTCACATTTAAACAGAACTCATGCCTGTCGATTCCTATGAAGTTTGCAAGAAGAGTTGCTCCGATTTCCGAGGCTTCGGCATTCCACTCAGTATATTCACCAAGCACATGCAGGGCATCCGTTGGAGTAAAACCGATTACCTGGACAAGCCGCTTCTGGATTAGAGAATCCATTACTCTTTTTGAAGGGAGAATATTTTTGTCCCAGTAAACGTCTTTGAGAGAGCGCGGTTCATCTCGTATAAGGGCAAGGAGCTCTTTTTCTTCCCGGCTCAAATTAACAGGTTTCTGCTCTGTCCGGATAAAGAATTTTGTTGCCTGGATATGTTCGTCCAGTTTGAGCCGGTCTGGAATCCAGCGTTTTTTCAGAGTGCTCATGAAATCAGGATACAGGACTGCTGCCCTGCAGAGCGGAATAACCCTTCTGGGGCCTATGTTTATATTTCCACTCTGGACCCAGACATGGCTGTCTCCCCCCATAGCCGAAGTCTCCATACGTAGCGCCCTGACTTTTGTTTGCCAGCCGCCCACAACTGCTCCTGTCTCGCTGAGGTGAGGAAGCCCTTTGTGGATTAGAGAAACATCCGTGCTTGTCCCTCCAACGTCAATTACTGCGCAGGTCTCATGCCTGGATAGGTAAGAAGCTCCAAGAAGACTTGCTGCTGGACCTGAAAAGACTGATTCTATGGGTTTTTTCATGGCTTCATGCATGTTTACTACTGATCCGTCGCAACGGAGCATGGCAATCTTAGGGTTGAGACCTCTGCTTTCAATCTCGCTTACTACCGTCTTTAAGAAGCCCTCTGCTACAGGTAGGAGTTGGGCATTGAGGTAGGCGGTAACTCCCCTTTCATAGGCTCCTAGAGACTGGGCCAGTTCGTGCCCGCAGACAACAGGCAACCCTGCAAGCTCCTGAATCAGGGTTTTTACGCGCAGTTCATGTTCAGGATTTCGCACACTGAAATAAGAAGAAACTGCGAAAGCCGAGACCCTGTCTTTTATTTCAAGTACGAATTTTTCTACGGCTAAGAGGTCAAGGGCTGCGGCTTCCTCGCCATTACTGTCGTGCCCTCCCTGTACCATTATCCAGTTTTTAATTTCCGAATCGTCAGGGATATCATAATTTCCGATAAGGATCAGCCCAACAGGATATCCTGTGTTTTCAAGGATAGTATTGGTGGCAAGAGTAGTAGAAACTGAAACAACCGATACGAGTTTTAGCTTTTCCGGATCAAGTCCGTCAATTGATTTCTTTATTCCCCCAAGAGGATCAGGATAGGTTGTAAGGGCCTTGTTTGAGCATATAACTTTTCCATCTGATTTCCGAATTAAAACCGAATCAGTATAAGTTCCACCTGCATCAACGCCCAGATCATATGCCATTTTTGAATTACAGTCCATTTTTAGATCTCCACTTTTATTTTTTCCAATGTTTTTTGCATTACCCTTTCTTGCCATTTGTAATGCTGCCACTTTTATGCAATTTTAATTACGTGCTGATGTTCTAACCAAAGAATCTGGATAATAAATTATATTCAGGTTGGGTAGTTCGATTCAGCTTGATCAGTTCAATTCAGTCTGGTAAGTCTCGTTCAGCTCATCTGGAATCCTTTTTTCAGAATCAGAAGTTTATTTCAGATATTATTCTGGAAACAAACAGCTGTTTGGGAATAGGTAAGAGATTCAAGAACAAATGTTGAATTCAGCAATGAAATTATTTGCACTATTGAGGATAAATATATAAATATTCTGGGGGCTCTCCGGTACTCAGATTTTTGGCATCCCGACTCCAACAAAAACAAGCTTTGTCTCCACGGGAATTGCTCCTGCTTCACTCAGAGATACATCTTTTTTACTTACCTCGATTTGAACCTGTCCCTTATCAAGGCCGGCTTCGGTCATGTATTCCATGACGAGTTTTCTTCCCAGGGTTTCTGCATGTTCGAAAGCTTCAGGATAGCTTCCAAAGGTTTCCCTGCCCTGAGGCGAAAATAAAAGAACAAGCCTTTTCTTATCTTTTGAGTAGGTACTTTTGATCAGGATTTCAATCCTTTTTATGCCCTTGCCCACAACAGCTCCGACGGCATTTCCTACCTCGGCGTACTCTGGAATTCTGATGTCGGCGTCGAGAATTTGCTTCAACTCTCTGGCATATGCGACTACAGGGCCTCCTATCAGCACTACAGGGATTTTCATCCTGAACTGCGTAAACCTGTCGGACAGGAGGATTTTTTCGATCTCCGAAGAAAGCACATCTTTCTGGATGAAAGATACCAGATTTAAGGCCATATTCCTTGCAACATCCTGTTTTATTTGTTTGCAGAGCTCGATATGGTCGGTCTGAGTATATCGCTCAAGAAGTTTTGCTCCCACAATTGAAGCTTCCCCATCCCAGGCTGTATATTCCCCGAGCACGTGAAGCGCATCGGTTGGAGTAAAACCGATTGCCTGGATCAGGCGTTTTCTGATAAGCGAATCAAGCAAGCCCGGAGAAAGCGTTTTCTTGGTCTCCCAGAAGATATCGTTAAGAGAGGCAGGAAAATTTCCGATTTTCTCAAAGAGTTCCGTTTCAAACTTTCCTAGGTCTGAGGGTTCAACACCCGTCTTTACAAAAAACTTGGTAGGCTGCACATTTTCGTCAAGACGCATAGCTCCGGGAATTCTCCCTTTTCTCAGGACTTCGAGGAAACCCGGATATTTGACCGCTGCAACGCAGAGTGGGATAACCCGCCTTGGGCCGATATTTATTTTCATGTTCCTGACCCAGACATGGCTGTCTCCTCCCATTGCCGAGGTTTCCATGCGGATAGCCTTTACCTTTGTCTGCCAGCCTCCGACTACAGCCCCGTCGGCACAGAGTTCTGGAAGCCCGTTTTCGAGCATGGAAACGTCCGTACTTGTCCCGCCTACATCAATAACTGCACAGGTCTCAAGCCCTGAAAGGTGAGATGCTCCTACAAGGCTTGCTGCTGGGCCCGAAAAAATAGATTCAATCGGTTTTTCCAAGGCTTCGTTAATGCCCACGACCGAACCGTCGCATTTGAGCATCAACAGCCTTGAATTCATTCCCCGCCTTGAGATTTCCTCCTGGATTGAGCGGATGAACTGGCTTGCAATAGGAATTAGCTGGGCATTTAAATAGGCTGTAGTCCCTCGTTCGTAGGCTCCAAGGTCAAGGGATAGTTCGTGCCCGCAAACCACAGGCATTCCAGTAAGCTCTTGGATACGAGTTTTGACCGCCAGTTCATGAGCAGGGTTTCGGATACTGAAATAAGAAGAGACTGCAAAAGCCGAAACCCTATCCTTAACCTTACTGACAAAAGCTTCCACAGCTTCCATATCAAGGGAAACAAGTTCGGCTCCGTGGTGGTCATGCCCTCCTTTGACGACGGTATGGAACTCAACATGCATTTTTTCAGGAATTTCATAGTCTCCTACAAGAATCAAACCTACAGGATAGCCATTTTTTTCAAGGATTGTGTTTGTGGCAAGCGTTGTTGAGACTGAAACCATTTTTATGTCTTTTAAATATTTTTGATTTAGACCGTTTATTGAATTCCTTATTCCTTCAAGCAAGTCGGGATAAGTAGTAAGTGCTTTGTTCGAATCCATCACTTTGCCATCGGAGTCACGAATGATAATCGAATCTGTATAGGTGCCTCCGGCATCAATGCCCATGCTGTACTGCATCTAAATGTCTCCTGTTCATTTTTGAAATAGGGGTTCATGAAATTAGCTTATGAGACTTAAATTGCCAGAAATATATTCTATTTAAAAATATATAACAGTTGGTGAGTGATTGGTGTACTGTCAAAGAAAAGAGAAAAAATGTCAGAATGGAAAAAGATAGTTGAGTTTCTGTCCGAAAAACGAGGTCCAGAATGGCTTCCGAATCTTTCATTCCTGATTTTTGAATTTTAACTCTTTATTAATGCCCGAAATTTATATAAGCAATTAAATAAAATTCCCTTTAAATACGAATTTCAAAGTACCATATTAAATTCTGGCATTTAAGACAGCTTGGCATTTAAAACTTGAGATGAGCCTTTTAAATTTGAAATCAGCAGGTTGATTTGTAAATTGAGTGAGTTGGTGTATGACATTTACAGAAATATTCAACCAGCTAAGAGAGCTTGAGAAAAAGTTTAATGAGATTAAGTATCCGCCTGAAGCGACCTTTCAGTCGTCCTTCGCTTCTAAAATCCGGAAAGCGGAACAGGATAGTTTAGTCCACTGCCTGCCTGCGTTTGAGATTGATGAACTCTTCGAGAAGGTAGAGGGATGACATATAAAGTAGCCCTTCACCCCTCAATCCGCAAAAACCTTCAAAATTTATATCGGCTTGACAGGCCAGGTTACGATTACTTGAAACATCGTCTCCGCCTTCTGGCTTACAGGCCGGAAATTGGCGTTCCCCTTGAAGCCGAGTTTGAAGATAAATGGAGAATTCATATCGGGCCTTTTGTGCTGGTCTATACTTTTGACCGTGACTCAAATATCCTTACCCTGCTAGTTTTTGAACACTACACGCGGGCATATGATATGAATACGGCTTATGTGTGAATTCATGTATATGCCAGTTATATTGTTTTTTTGGTCAAGCTTTTTTTTCGAAAAAAAGGTTGTGAGAATGATTTAAGGATTAATGTAGTATCAGAATATATGCAAGCAATTGAGGTATCTCATCTAATCAAGAAATTTGGTTCTCTTACTGCACTAAATGATATTAGTTTCTCAGTTAGCGAGGGAGAAACATTTGGTTTTTTGGGTCCCAATGGGGCTGGCAAGACCACTACTATTCGTATTTTGACAGGCGTTTCGAGACCTACATCTGGAACGGCAAGCATTTTTGGCCATGATATTGAGCACGACACTATTGCCGCACGGCAGTCAATGGGCATTGTGTCCGAGAATTCCAATGTTTATGACGACCTAACTGCATGGCAGAATATGATGTTTTCCGCCGAACTCTACCATGTGGGACGAAAAGAAAGAGAAAAAAAGGCAAACGAACTGCTCAAGAAGTTTGAATTATACGAACGGCGCAATGATAAAGCGCATGATTTTTCAAAAGGGATGAAGCGGCGTCTAACGCTCGCAATGGGACTTGTCAATAGCCCACGTTTGCTGTTTCTTGACGAACCAACCTCGGGGCTCGATGTGCAAAGCAATCTCATAATTAGGGAAGTAGTTTCCGATCTTGTCCTAGAGGGTGTCACGGTTTTTTTAACGACACATAATATTGAGGAGGCAAATATCATGTGTGACAGGGTAGCGATTATCAATAAAGGGCGTATCGTTGCAATTGATGCACCCGAATCCTTGAAAAAAACTATTCAGAGCGTGCAGTCGATAGAAGTCTCTTTTGATCATAATTCGGCAGATCAGCTTGACAAACTCAGCCGTTTATCCATGGTAAATGAGGCACAAAAAGCAGGTGATAAGTTTAAGCTCTATACTGAAGATCCCTCTGAAGTTATCAATGCAGTAATGGGCTATGCCCACACGCATAACCTTAAAGTTGTCAGTATCACGACTCTTGGTCCAAGTCTTGAGGATGTGTTCATACGGTTGACAGGTCTGCAGCGGACAGGTGAAAAAATCCATGCCATCGACTGAAAATAGAGGATTAGCAGAGCGCCTTTCCTGTGAACTCTCAGCAGCATGGGCGATTGCCAAAAAGGACATGCGGATTTACTACTTCAAGCCCAATATCATAGTTTCCGGCTTATTCTTCCCAGTTTTCATGTTCCTTGCCTTTGCCATTGGAAAAAACACCCAGCCTGGCACGCTCATTCCCGGGCTGATTTCAATTACTCTCCTATTTTCGGCTTCATCAATAGAACCGGTCTCAATACCTATCGAAAGAAGAGTAAAAACCTTTGAACGTCTTCTTTCGGCACCGATGTCCTTATACTCACTGGTAACTGGCGAGAGCCTGAGCGGTTTTTTGTATAGTCTCGGCATTGCATGTTTACCGCTTGCTATTGGTGTTATTGTATTCGGTACGCCTATCCTGAACATACCAATCCTTATTACTTCCATGGCACTTACAGCGTTCTGTTTTGCGACCCTCGGGACATTATTTGCCGCATATCCCACCGAGAATGTGGGAGAGGTTATGTCGATACTCAACACGGTAAGACTACCGCTTATTTTCATTTCCGGAGTTTTTATTCCTATATCGACTATGCCCAGAATCGGCCAGCAGATCGCACTGGTGTCCCCCCTTACTTACGGAAATGATATGATTGAGTATGCATATACCGGTAAATCGTTATTTCCACCGCTTCTGGATATTCTGGCGCTGATAGTATTCATCCTGGTATTTCAGGTAACGGCAAACTACCTTTACAAGAAGTTCAATGAATGAGAAAGATAAACAAAGTCTAGATTAAAGAAAGTAAAAAAGAGCAATAAAAACGATTAAATTAGAAACTCGTTAGAAACTGAGGAAACCAGGATGCGGAAAAACGACAGGATCATTGCTTGTGGCAGGACTATAAATTACGAGATCGTATATAGTAAAAAGAGAAAGAGAGCGGCTATCTTAGTCCGTCCTGATATGCGAGTTGAGTTTCGGGCGCCTCAGGGACTGAGCAATGATACCATTCGGGAAATGGTTAAAGGAAAAGCTCTGTGGATGTTTAAAAAGCTTGAATGGTTCGAGACTAACAGGCTGCCGGATCAAAAAAAGCAGTATTGTGAAGGGGAAGTTTATCTTTATCTGGGCAGAGAATATCCTCTGAGAATCACATTCATAGACAGCGTTAAAAAACCCCTGGCTTTTTTCAAGGATTCCAAACTCACAGTTGAGGTTCCTGAGAATACTTCTGAAGATCAGATTCCTTTTCTGGTGAAAGAAGCTGTCTGGAACTTTTATAGCGAACGTGCCGAGGAGGAAGTTGAGAAAATTCTAGAAAATTATTCTAAAAAATTTGGGGCAGCTCCTCCGGTTTTTAAGGTAAAGCACCAGAAAAGGCGCTGGGGAAGCTGCTCTGAGGAAAATGTCCTGAGGATAAATTTCCAGCTTATAATGGCTCCGCCAAGACAGCTTGAGTATGTGGTGGTGCACGAACTCTGCCACGTAAAAGAGAAAAATCATTCTGCACGGTTCTGGAAGCTGGTCCGAGAACTCATGCCTGATTATGAAGGGCACAGGAGTAGCCTGAAAAAAGACGGCTGGAAATATGTGCTTTAAAGCCAGTAAAAAAATACATTTGCCTATGAATTCTATTCGTTCTCTAACCCTTTTTATTTCTAATCTTTTCATTCTCTATAAGAATTATAACATAAGAATTATAACATAAGAATTATAACATCCAGTTTCGAAAAAAATAAATACTGTTACATTTATCATGTATTAGGAATTTATGAAGAATCAGAGCAAGGACACAAAAAAGTATGCAATGTTCTTTTTTATTGGGATTTTTACTTTTTACTTGAGTGGATATATACTCAGAGGAATACATCCCCCTCGATCAATTTATCTGATGCTTTTGATTTATTTGACCCTTTTTGCGACCGAAATACTAGTTTTAAGGAATTATTCTCCAGCTTTTGTTCTTAAGGGGTTTGCTATATCTTTTGGAGCTCTATTTTTGATCTCTGCGGGCTTTTTTGTTCTTGGGGCCTATAACCATATAAACTCAGCTGAGTACTGGATCGAAGCCGAAAGACTGGAAACAGTACCCGAGAAATATGCTGTTGTTACTGAAAGTGAAATCGGAGAGTATCCGGCTTTAAGGAGAGCACTCAAGACTGCAGGAGAGGGATTTACAGTTGATTCTGCTGAATGGAAACAGGTAGAAGATTTTCTTCTTTTAAAAGGATCGAACGTAATTAAAGTGGGTAACGATTACTATCAGGTACACATATCGATGTCTGTTGCTTGAGTAACTGAATTGCATTCCCGGCTTTGTTGACTTTTTAGGCTACTGCTTTTCTTTAGAGTCAGCTAACATATATCAAATCTTAAAAGAGTTCATTCTCCAGCTCCTTCTATGAGACGATATTAATCCGAATAAAGTATCGTCGAGAACTTTTTCTCTCAAGACTTTTTGAAAAGGCTTGTGAAAAATCAATCATAAGAATAGTTTTGTCGTACTCTGGTTTTCTCATAAAGATCGATATCAGAAAATAACAAATAGATAAGAAACATATTCCGTAATTGAGATACGATTTCTTAAAGAGGTATGGCTTTATGCAAGCCGAAGAAAGAGAACCAGAGGATTTCTTGATTGATATTCTTGATTCAGTCGAGAAAATAGAGAGTTTTATTGAAGGATTTGAATTTGAGGACTTTTCCACAGACGATAAAACCATATATGCTGTAATCCTGGCTCTTGAGATTATTGGGGAAGCCACAAAAAATTTACCGGATTCTTTAAAAATGAAGCATCCAGAGATTCCATGGAGAGAAATGTCTGGATTGCGCGACAAAATGGTTCATGGCGAGTTAGGTCTTGATCTTGAAGCCATCTGGAATATAGCAGTAGAGGATGTTTCATCCTTAAAACCATTGATTGTTAAAATTTTAAGCTAAAAACGATATATTTCTGGCTTTTAAATTCATATTTATATCAACTTCTGGAAATAATAGTTTCTGGAAGTACCAATTTATTTTTTACATAGTTTGACTATGCTTAGCCAATGTAAGATTAAATCTTTAAGTTTATATATAATGAAGTAATGTAGGATATTGGGCATCTGGGAAGGTCAAAAGAGACCTTTTAACTCTTTTTAATAACCCCCCATACCCCCCAACTCCCCAATATCCGGATGCCCAATCCCCATTAATGCTAGCTGATAGTACTATTTTCAGTATCTTTTCTTCTAACAGTACACTATTAGTACACTATTTTCAGTATCTTTTTTGTCCAGCATTTAATTTGCTTTTAATGGATGAGAATTTCTTCGTTTTCTTTGTCTATGATTCCACATAGATATTGGGACTTACTTTGAACGGCCTGTACAGGAACATTGAGATATTGGCCTTGAGTCACCGGGGTCAGGAGAATTTATAGCTGGAGCAGAGAAAAGGCACTGCAATGAATACAGCAACCTTGTTCCTAAGGAGCTGAAGAACAAAAGCGCTGGCCATATTAAGAAGTTTAACCTAGCTGAGGTTTTGGAGCCCTGCCGCCCCCAGCGAATCACCAGAGATGAAAGAGAGTTCTAACCCTCATTCTACTGCTTTATCAGTTAAGCTTCATACTGGGTAAGTCCTGTGCCTTCAATAATCTTAAGGTAATTTTATCCTTATTTTTGAGAAACCTAAAAACAAGCAAATATATCACTTTTTACTAAAAAATATTATTTTTGAAAGGTTATCATGATGTTTAAAGCTATATTTCTAACTATAAACTAAATTTAAAGTTTAGAAATACTTATTTTCTGTAATTATACTACTTAAACTCTGTTTGACCAATAAAGATCATATTTCAGGTAAGAAAATTCCTTACCTAATGGCCAGTAGAGATACTTAAATGATACAATCATTATGGCAAATTATCGATTAATTTGGGAAATAAACACAGCTCTATGTTTCAGGAAATGTAAATAGATTTATACACCTGAGACTCGAGTGACTTGCCTTGAAAGCCCGAAGTTTAAGATGGTTTATAAGTAATAAATAAGGCTATATATAAATAAAAATAACTTTAAAATTTTAAAAACCCTTATTTTACTAGATAAACCATTTAAAATGATTTTTTCTTTAATTAAACCTTTTTAATCTCTTATTTATCACAAGTATATTTATATTTAATCTAGCGAATTTTAGAATTGTCAAGCCGCAGATAGTCGGCAAGACAACAAGAATAGTTAAGTGGCTTTTAAGTAGCCGGCAGATAAGTGGAAAAACACTCAAAATTGACAATGTAAAGAACAAAACCGATGGTTTTCAAAAACAAATCTGGAGATTTATCGGCGTTATTATAGTGTCAAATCGTATTGAATAGTAAAAAGATGGTAAGATGGTTTGAATAAATATTTGGAGTGGATGGTATGTTGAAAATGAAAAAGATACTGGGAATTTTCCTGGCAGTCTGTTTTGTGCTGTCACTGACAGTTGCATCAGTAAGTGCAGCACCTTGGGACAATGACAGGCACAAATGGGATGACAACAGGAACAAATTTGATGACCACGACCGGATTAAGTGGGACAAAGACCGGATTAAGTGGGATAACGACAAGAGAAAGTGGGATAACGACAAGAGAAAATGGGACAACGACAGGAGAAAGTGGGACAATAAGAAACATGGCAAAGAGTACACCAAATGGTATAGAATGTATATAATTTGGTTTGTCAGCTATGAAAAGTTCTGCGGTTATTACAGCAAATTCTACAGCTACTACTACGAGTACTACGAATCCTACAGCCACTATGGAAGCAGATGGTAAGAACTGGCTGTAAAATGAGACTACAATTATTTCGTCATACACCCCTTGGATTAAACAAGCAGCAATCTTAATTAAAAGAATAATTTCGATTAAACTTGGGAGTGGGTTATGTGTTGAAAATGAGAAAGATATTGGGAATTTTCCTGGCAGTCTGTTTTGTACTGTCAGTGACAGTTGCATCAGTAAGTGCAGCACCCTGGGACAACGATAGGAACAAACGGGATGACAATAGGAACAAATTTGATAACCACGACAGGAATAAGTGGGACAACGACAAGAAAAAGTGGGATAATGATAAGAGAAAGTGGGACAACGACAAGAAAAAGTGGGATAATGATAAGAGAAAGTGGGACAACGACAGGAAAAAGTGGAACAATAAGAGACATGGGAACGACTACAATAGATGGCACACATCTTATATGAACTGGTACAAAATGTATATGAAATGGTTAATGAGTTATAACAAATTTTACGGCAATTATCACAGATACTACTGAAACAGTTCGTGATAACTGGCGAAAAACAAGCCTGTAGTTCTATAGTACACCCCTTGGACAAAATAAATTTAGAGCAGTAAGGTTCTTACTACTCCGAAAATGAGGAGGATCACGAATATCCAAAGCCCATGAGGAGATTAAGTGACCCTTCTCCAGATTCTCTTTTACTATTCCATTATTGTTAAGTCATGTTAATTTTAACGTTTCTCGTATGCGTTCTTCGTCATTATATCCGTTCTTCATTATATTACATCCGTTCTTCGTCTATTAAAATTACGATATTCTCACGCCCATGCTTGAACTTCTTAATCAGTCCTCTCTTTTCCAGTTCTGAAAGCAGAAGGCTGACTTTTACTTCTGAATAATCCAGCCTGCTACGCAGCTCTTTTTGCGTGATCCTGCCCCTGTGGCCCCGAATTACGTCCAGGATTTCGCGCAGCTCAGTAGAAAGGGGAGACTTTTTAAGATCAGCAGACTCAATTTTGGAATTATCTGTAGTTTCTATTATTGGGTCTATTACCGGCTCTGTTATGGAAACTGTCTCCCCTAAATTTCCTGACCCCGGCCTCACTCCAGAACCACTGCTTTTACTGAGGACTTTTGCCAGTAATCCAGATGTACCGAACTTCCCTTCCTGACGCATATTCATTTTCATTTTTTTGTGCCTTCTGGAAAGTTTATAACCTCCACCGAGCAGAAGAAGAAACATAAGGATTACTGATACGTAACTGTAACTTATAGTAGAAGAATTAGTCTTAGTCGAAAAGTCGGTCTCAGTAAAAGAGTCAGTCCTGGTTTTTTCGGCTGGGCTGACATTATTGACATTACTTGTTTTATCCTCGATTGTTTCCGTTACTGGATTTACAGAAGCTGGGTAAAGCAGGAGATCGAAGACATAGTTTCCTTCAGTTTCAATCCTCAAAGTTGTTTGTTTTGAATAAATTATGGTGTTGTTCAGGTAATAATTGGCTGTAATAACATAGTCTCCAGGTCCAAGTTCAAAAGAATAGGTGCCATTTTTTGCTACTATTGATTGAGAAGGATTGGAATTGATATTAATCACAGTATCGTTGAGGGGTTCAAGGGTATCCCATGCATATGTTGCCCCATGGATTGTTGCAGTGATCTTGCTGTCTGCTATGAAAGGTAGCCCTGAAGTGAGAGATACCCCTAAAGTGAGTAAAGCAGTAATGAGCAGGACGTAGAACCTCAAATTCATCTCTACCAGTAAATCCAGTATTGTAAGTTGAGGCTATGGGGTCAGTTACTAAAATTTGTAAACATAAATCTTATCAAAATTTTTCCAAACGTAGAATGTACATTTATTTTTCCGGATTTTTCCAATGAATCGCCCCCATGACCCATCATCGACTTTGCCATAATGAGCATGTTTCAAGATTATTCTGATAAGATCAAATATATAATTTTGAAGCAGGCCCATTGAGAACTTTCTTTATCCTTATAGACTTTTATAGTTACGAACTACAATTAGGTAAGTATAAATTATAAATAAATATATCGTTTATTATTTAATTCTATCGATATAAAATGACAACAATATGTGCAAAATTACATAAGAACAGTTTACAATTCGAATAATTCAAATAATACCATATTCCTGCTATGCGAAACCTCTCAATTTTATTAAAGTTAATAGCTACTAAAGCTAATAGACAAATGTCAAAATTTGTGACTTAGACTATGTTTTTTCTGAATATCAAACTAAAAAGTAAGTAAGATGATTAGACATGGTGAGTAAACGGGATCACTAAAAAGATCACTAAAGCGAGAACTTTTACATAAGATCCTCTCCTCTGATTTTGGTGTCTATTAGGGATTAAAAAATGTAACTTTAGAGATTAAAGGCATGTCATTTTTATTATTAATATACTTTGTTTTTATTTTAAGCATGTGTATCTGTTTCCATTGTAGCCATCGATATATCCTTTTTCGTAGCCTTTGTTGTAACTAGCTTTGTAGTACTTGGTCCACCTGTAATCATTGTAAGGAGAAGGAATTTTGGAAAGCGTATCCTTGCTTCCATATTGATTGCAATCTTTTTGGCCTTGTTTTCTGCCGTCTTTGTAGCCTTTTCCGTAGCCATCGCTGTAGCCATCTTTGTTCTTGCTATTACTAGCCGCGCTTGCTGAGGCAGCTGTTACTGACAGCACAAAACAAAGTACCAGCAAAACAGCAAAAGTCTTTTTAATTCTATCAAATTTTTTAGATGCCATAAATTAACTCCTAACTTATTTAATTGAATGAAAAATGATTTAACGCGTGTGAAAAGGTTCTTTTCCAAAATCCGTGGTCTTTAGATCTTTTGCCTTAAAACCTGTTATGGCTTTAAAGCCTGTGAGGTTTGGATTTATAGTAAGGAATTCAACCTTGACCTTACGAACCTGAATCCAACTTTTGAACTCACGAATTTGAATTCAGCCCCCTAAACTCGCTAATCTGAACTCAACCCTTAAGTTAATTAACTTGAATTCGACCCCTGAACTAAATAACTTGAGATCTTCATTTTCCTGTAAATTTCTACTTGCCCCTTTGACTATAAATATAATTAATTAGATTGTTTTGCCATTAAGTTTTTTATTTGCTACCCATGAGTTATACATAAATATTGACTGGATTAAATATAAATATACTTATAAGAAAAATTGATTAAAAATAGCTGAATTAGCAAAATAACAAATTATAAAACTTTATTTGGAAATTAAACTGTAAATAACAGGTTTAGTATATAAAGCTCTTAAAAAAGCTCATATGCTTAATATTTACAACAATATCAATTTATTCAGAGTCAGGCCTCTCCAGCTTTTCCAGTATATCCGCCTGCTCTTTATGCTGCTTTTGAGATTGCCCCTTAACTTTCTTTTCGGATGATGTAAGCCTGAAAGCCTCAATATCCCAGTTTGCCCTTTTTGCTCCTGCCTGATACACGCTCTCAAGAAAATCCAGGATCGCTTTTTCCGGTGAATCTGCTGAATTTCGGACATCTTCATACATTAAAAGCGCAAGCCCTGCCTGATGGCTCCAGAAAGCTTCTTTTGGGTTAAGTGGCTCATTCATGAAACCTGCAGGCTGCGGGTACATGTACGCATAAAAAGCAGGTTCCTTTATGTTCTGATCTCCTGCCCAGAACCCGAAACTGATTATTTCATGCGAGGAAGCTTCAAGTTCTACAGGGTTTGCTCCTTCCTTTACAGGTGCAGGCCTTCCTGAAAACAGAGTCAGGGCCAGGTCAGCGCGGTGCCAGAAGAAATGGACAGGAGAACTTTTCCCTATAAACCAGCCCCTGAAAACCTGAAAGGCGGAAGAGACTTGCACAAGGATTCTCCAGAACCGATTCACATATCCTTCGTCATAGGTCGCGTGCTGATAATCGGATGGGAAAGGCTCGGTACTTACTCCAGATATATCATACGGCACTGGCCTGATACCCACCGTAATCCCGAGCTCACCAAGACTCGAAAACACCCTGTCATGAAAAACAGCAACCGAAAACCCTTTTAAAGGCACGAATTTCAAGTCTCCTTCACTCGTCTCGATTCTTAAAACATGTTCCTTGTCCCGGAAATTGAACTCCATTTCGAAAGTCATGTCCTCGTAAGGAATAGGCCCAGTAGTAAGCCCGCGCACTGAAACGTAAAACGGTACATGCCACCAATGGTTCATTTTCGGAAAAAGCGCAAGCTTGACCTTTCCCACGATTTGCAGAAACAGGTGCAGCGTATTTTTCGTATCTTCCCATTCTTCAAGCGGCAAAGGCGGAAATTGAACATCCCGCGTAAAGCTAGTACTTACCATAATTACCCCCTCTGGAAAACCCCTAGATTACTAAATCAATGACAGTATCAACGATAGTAAAGTTTAGTGACAATTCTGTTAAATTTATAAAAGTATGATTATAAGTTGTAGATTCCGTTAATTTATAAGTTTAAAACCTTTCCTGCCCGAGTGAAAAAATTAAAATATTGGCTCTGGAACCGGACTTTTGAATTAATAACTTATTTTTATTTTTCAGGACTGGTTTGAATGTTCCACATATTCTATTACCGAGCCGTTGGAATGCTTTACTGTCATATTCCTGCCGGTTGGGACCTTATCCAGGACCCGGAGAATTTTTGCGTCTTTTTCTTCCAGATAAGCCTTGAATTCACAGAGAGAATCTACAAGAAAAGTAGTCTGCGTGCTTCCGAAAGGTTTTAAGGCTTCATCTGAGCCGGCTATTAGCAAAAATCTCCTATCTTAGCCAATTCTAGGTCGATTGTACAATGTAAAAAATTATTTATATGTTTCAAAACAATGATTTAAAAATTATTTTCCGGGTTGAAGCTCCATTGAGGTAGCCAATAAATGGATAACGATGTGGTAGAAGAACTGCTGAAAATTGTAGTTGAGTCTCTACAATCTGAAGAAGGAAATTTAAACAAAGCAGTTGACCTTGCAATAAATTTTTCAACAAAATATTCAATCTCTTCCGACCAGTTATTAGTTTTAAGCACTTTTTGTGGGTCTGAAGGGTCCTATGAATTAGTATATATATTTGCAAAGACCGCTGCAAGCTTATCAACAGGACATGCAAAAGTAGCTGCTCATTATAATGCAGGAACTGCTTCTTACTTTTTGAACCTACCTATGGAAGCAGAGGAGCAGTATAAACTTGCTCTGGAATCAGACCCCAAACATGTAAATACACACTATAATTACGGAATTCTCCTTTCTGATATGGGGCGCCTCGATGAGGCAGAGGAGCAGTATAAACTTGCTCTGGAATCAGACCCCAATGATGCGAGCACACACTATAATTACGGAAATCTCCTTTCTGATATGGGGCGCCTCGATGAGGCAGAGGAGCAGTATAAACTTGCT